>Ga0208412_1000005_pt1 | contig 213527 bp, 208 predicted proteins | sample AntDeeMetag02WF4_FD_184758 | JGI IMG/M metagenome (GOLD analysis project Ga0208412, IMG submission 184758) | Saline lake microbial communities from Deep Lake, Antarctica - Antarctic Deep Lake Metagenome 02WF4 (SPAdes) (version 2) | ecosystem: Environmental > Aquatic > Non-marine Saline and... | reverse complement strand
CCTGCACCATCATCGGGAAGATCATGGCCCAGATCAGGATCGCGACCGGGATCGACACCTGGGCGTATTCAAAACGCGACAGCACATCGGGCACCACGGGCGCGAACTGACCCACGGCAATACCAATCACAATCGCAAGCGCTACCCAGACCGACAGGTAGCGCTCAAACAGCCCCATACCTTCTTTGATATTGGGGGTATCATCAGTTGTGCTCACGCTTGACCTCCATCAACTTCATCGCGAATCAGGGATTCAACCCGTGCCCTGATGTCATCCCGAACGGCACGGAACTGCTGCATAATCTTCTCCTCTGGCCCCTGGGCTTTTGCCGGGTCCGGCAACCCCCAGTGGCGCTTCTCGGTGCCCGGCGGCAGCATCGGACAGGACTCATCCGCATCGCCGCAGACCGTGACCACCAGGTCCGCCCATTCAAGGTGCTTGTCGCTCAGCCGGGTCGACTGCTGTTGATAGATATCCACACCAACCTCATCCATGACAGCGACAGCCCTGGGGTTCTGGCCATGGGCCTCGATGCCGGCTGAATCGACACCCACGCGATCCCCGGCCAGATGACGCAGGAACCCCTCGGCCATCTGGGAACGGCAGGAGTTGCCCGTACAGAGAAACAGTATGTTCATCAGACACCCTCGTTGTGTTGTAACGACTGATTGGCGACCAGCGATGGCCGTTTCGGCATCGCCGTGAGCCGTTCGGTAAGCCCGCCCAGGTCCCGGGAGGCCAGCACGGCCCGGAGCGTCTCCCGGGCCCAGTCCGGCAGATCCTCGCTCAACCGATAATGCACCCACTGGCCCTGGCGCTCATCCTGCACAATGCCCTGGTCCCGCAATTGACCAAGGTGGCGCGAGATCCTGGGCTGAGACAGATCCAGCGCCTGCACCAGCTCGCAGACACAGAGCCGCCCCTCCTGCTCCATAAGCAGCAGGCTGTTGAGTCGGGTTGTGTCCGAAAGCGCACGGAAGAACTGTTCGGGAGTCAGCATATTCGCATATCCATATATATTGAATGCTCATGATTACAGACAACAAACCGGGTTGCAAACAGGAAATATCGTCCATATCACAGATTCCAGTATTGCCCATTGTTTAAGTCCCTACTTATACTTGAAACAATGGGGATTAATGTTATGACGCTGGGAGGCCGACATGGAACAAAGTACAAAAACACGGGAAACGGCGCGCACCGTGGCGCCTGAGCGCTTCACACACTACAGCCTGAAAGAGTCATTTCTGCAACCGAATACCACGCCACTACCTCCGGAACGGTGGATGGCCGAGAAGTTCCTGGCTCTCTCTGGTCACCCGCCAATGGCGTTGGATCTATGGGGGACGGAGCGGGTTGAACCCCGCGAGGGACAGGCCAAGTACACCCTGCATGTGGCAGACCGCGCAGCCCTCTATGAGCTGATAACCAATCCGAACCTCGCCTTCGGCGACCTCTACAGCGAAGGTCGCCTGAGCATGGACGGTCATCTCCCGGACCTGCTCACAGACCTGTACTACGCACTGGACCGCTCCTACGAGCAGCTTCCCCTGTTCCTGCGCTTTATCTGGCGCAACCAGGCCCCCCGCTCCACCAGCCTGAAGGCTGCCAAGGACAACATTCACCACCATTACGACATGGGCAATGATTTCTACAGCCTCTGGCTGGACAAGGCGCAGATGCAGTACACCTGCGCCTACTACGAAGAGCCCGGCATCAGTCTGGAGCAGGCCCAGCTCGCCAAGCTGGAACTGGTCTGTCGTAAGCTTCAGCTGCAACCAGGCGAGACCGTGGTCGAGGCCGGTTGCGGCTGGGGCGGACTGGCCCGGTACATGGCCAAGCACTACGACGTGAACGTCAAGGCCTTCAACATTTCCCGTGAACAGGTGGAGTTCGCCCGTGAAAAAGCACGGGAAGAGGGCATCGAGGACCGTGTCGAGTACGTTCTGGATGACTACCGCAACATCTCGGGCACCTATGACAAGTTCGTTTCGGTAGGCATGCTCGAGCACGTCGGCACCGACCACTACCCCGAGCTGGCTGCGGTCATCCGCCGCCACATGAAACCGGAAGGCCTGGCTCTCGTGCACTCCATCGGCCGCAACTACCCGATGCGCACCAATGCCTGGATCGAGAAACGCATCTTCCCGGGCGCCTACCCGCCCAGCATCACGGAGTTCGCCAGCGTCGCCGAAGCCGGCCCCTTCTCCGTACTGGATGTGGAGAACCTGCGACTGCATTACGCGGAGACGCTTGAGGACTGGCTGAGCCGCTTTGAGGACAACGCGGACACGGTACGGCAGATGTACGGTGAGAATTTCGTCCGTGCGTGGCGCCTCTACCTGGCCGGCTCCATCGCCGGCTTCCGGGCCAGCTCGTTGCAGCTGTTCCAGATGGTACTGGCGCACCCGGAGAACAATGAGGTACCACGTAACCGCAAGCACCTGTACACCAGTTCCAATGTGCCGGCGGAGGGCAGCTACTGATGGTGCAGCACTACGACGCGCTCGTCGTCGGCGGCGGGCCCGCCGGCTCCACCATGGCCCGGACCCTGACCCAGAAGGGATACCGGACCCTGGTGGTGGATAAGCAGAGCTTCCCCCGGGACAAGACCTGTGCCGGCTGGGTCACGCCCGCCGTGCTCGATGTGCTTGATATCGACCCGCAGGATTACGCCCGCAACAACGTCATGCAGCCCATACACCGCTTTCGCATCGGGATGATGGGCCAGGAAGCGGTGGAGAATGATCACGGCAGCGAACCGGTCAGCTACGGCATCCGGCGCTGCGAATTCGACCATTACCTGCTCGAGCGCAGTGGCAGTGAACGGGCCGAAGGCGTCAAGTTCAAGAGCCTGGAGCGCACGGACAACGGCGAATGGTGCCTCAACGGCGACTACCAGGCACCGCTGGTCATTGGCGCCGGCGGCCACTTCTGCCCGGTGGCCTCGTTTATCGGGGAAGGCCCCGGCAGCCACGAAACAGCGGTCACCGCCAAGGAAGTGGAATTCGAGATGACGCCCGAGCAGAGCGAACGCTGCCAGGTGCGCGGGGACACGCCCGAACTCTGGTTCTGCCGCGACCTCATGGGCTATGCCTGGATCTTCCGCAAGGGCAACTTCCTGAACATTGGCCTGGGCCGGGAAGACCCGGACGGTCTGAAGGACCACCTGCAGGAGTTCGTGCAGGCGATGCAGGCCCAGGGCCGGATCCCGGAAGATCTGCCCAGCAAGTTCAAGGGCCATGCCTACCTGCTCTATGACCACGCGGAACGGCCGCTGATCGACGACGGCATTCTGTTGATCGGCGATGCGGCGGGCCTGGCCTATACCCAGAGTGGCGAAGGCATCCGCCCGGCGATTGAATCCGCGATCATGGCCGCCGAGGTAATCGAGTCGACCACCGACTACAGCGCGGCGGCACTGCAACCCTACGCGGACCGGCTGCGCGAGCGCTTCGGGCATAAAGAGGTGGAAAAACAGGGCGGACTGGCCATTCCCGAGTGGGCCAAGATGCGCGTCGCCGCGCCGCTAATGAAAACCCACTGGTTTACCAAACGGGTGGTGACTGAACGCTGGTTCCTGCATGAGCACGTGCCTGCACTGCAAACGGCATCCTGAATGCGCGCCGCGATCACCCCTTATGTCGCAAAGGCGATTTCCAGCCCCCTGACGCGCCGGGTGCGCCGGGGACTGGCGGCCCGCAAGGCACGTTCGAACGGCACTGAACGCCAGGTCGACGTCTACCTCAACCCACGCGACCCGCATGGCTACCTTCTATTGCAGGTTCTACCCTCATTGGGGGAGCGTTTCGACCTGACATTCCGCTACCACACCGTGGCGACCCTTCAGGACGACATGTTCCCGGAACAGGCACTCTGGCAGTCCTGGGCTATCGCGGATGCGCGCGATCTGGCCCGACTGTACCGGCTGGATTTCCCGGACCACGATCCCGCCCTTCCGGAACCCGCCGTCCGCAATGCCGCCTGCGGGATGGCATCGGCTGAAGACCAGCCAGACTTCGCGGACCAGGCGCTGGAGATACTCCGAAGTCTGTGGCATGGCGAGGTTCCCGCTGATGAAACCACGCCCCCTGAATCCACCGAGCAGCGCATTGCCCTGAACGAAGAGCGCCTGCACGAAGCCGGCCACTACCTGGGGTCCATGCTGCATTACGAAGGCGAATGGTACTGGGGGCTGGACCGGCTTGATCACCTGGAACGGCGCCTGATCCATAAGGGCTATGGGAAGCACCCCAATGAAGCCGCCCGATTCGTACGCACCTGGGCCGACCTGTGCCGCAAACCGAAGCCGGCCGACCCCAGCACCACGCCCCTGGAGATCTTCTTCTCCATGCGCAGCCCCTACTCCTACCTGGGGCTGGAACGGGCCATGCAACTGGCGGACTATTTCGAATGCCCCCTGCACATCCGGCCCGTGCTACCCATGGTCATGCGTGGCCAGGCCGTCCCGCCCGCCAAGAAGTGGTATATCATCAAGGACACCAAGCGCGAGGCCGAGAAGCTGGGCATTCCGTATGGCTTTATCGCCGACCCTCTGGGAGCCGGTGTGGAGCGCTGCTACGCCATCTTCCCTTACGCCCGCGAACAGGGGCTGGCCACGAACTGGATGCGAACATTCGCCCGGGCGGTGAATGCCCGCGGCATCCGCTCCGAGACCGACCGCGGCCTGCGCCGTATCGTCGAGGAAACCGGCTTGGACTGGGAGAAGGCGCGCAGGTGCCTGGAGGATGAGCGCTGGCGGGAGGAAGTTGAGGCAAATCGTCAGGAACTATACAGGCTGGGCCTCTGGGGCGTTCCCGGCTTCCGCTTCGGCGACGTTACCGCCTGGGGGCAGGATCGGCTCTGGCTGATCCAGGAAGCCATGCGCGGAGATCAACCCTGAACGTGCATAACCAATCCCATGTCCCTATCGGAGCTGGAACCCTTACCCATTGATGTCCTGAAGGTCCCGAACACCGAGGGCCTGATCGGCATCAGTTACTGCCCGGGGCGATGGCTGCCTGGATTCAGTCTTTTCAGGAGTCAGCGCCACCTGGGACAGGACCTGGCAACGATTCGCCAGTGGGGTGCTCTGACGGTAATCACTCTACTGCAGGAGTCGGAGTTCAAGCGCCTCGGCGTACCTGACCTGGGTGAGGCCGTCCAGGCGGAGGGCCTGCAGTGGTTCCATGCCCCCATCCGTGATTTCAGTGCGCCGGGTAGCGCCTTTGAACTTGTTTGGAGCGAGGCTGGCCCCGTGGTCCGACAGCAACTCAGGAAGGGCCAGCGCGTTTTCATCCATTGCCGGGCTGGACTGGGGCGCACCGGGACCCTGGCGGCACGGCTCCGGATAGAATTCGGGGACCCGCCGGATACCGCCATGGCTGCTGTTCGACAGGCTCGCCCGGGAACCGTTGAGAACGCCGAACAACGGGATTACATCCTGAACCTGGGCAACCACCAGGGAATCGCCTGGAACGAGACCGGACCGGACAACGGCCTCTAACTACTCTGCTCGTTCGATGCCATCAGTTCTGCCCGCATACGTGGCAGGTAGGCAGGATACTCGCGCTGCATAAAGTGCACCAGCCCCTCACGCACGGCACACCTCAAGTCCCAGAGCGTGCTCGAGTCCGAGGCACTCATCAAGAAGCGCACCTGCATCGCCCGCTCTCCGGCTTCGATCACCTGCACGGTCTGCGTTTTCCGATCCCACTTACCGGACTGTTCAAGCAGTCTGGAGAACGCCTCGCGCAGGGGCTCAAGCGGCATGGCGTAATCCACCCAGAGAAGAACACCCCCCATCAGGTCCGCGCTATGGCGGGTCCAGTTCTCGAAGGGGTTCGCGATGAACCATTGCAGGGGCATCACGATGCGCCGCAGGTCCCAGATCCGCAGGACCACATAGGTTGCCGTGACCTCCTCCACCCAGCACCAGTTCCCCTGTACATGGAGAACGTCATCAATACGAAAGGGTTCCGTCAGCGCAATCTGCATGCCGGCAAGCAGGTTCTCAAGCACCGGGCGCGCGGCAAAGCCCAGGACGATACCGCCGATGCCCGCGGAGGCAAGCAGGCTCACCCCCAGTTGCTGGACGGGGTCGAAGGTCATCAGCGCTACCCCGAGACCAACGATGACCACCAGAATATTCAGCCCTCGAACCAGGAAACGCGTCTGCGTTTCCACCTTGCGTGCCTGCCGCCAGGCACCTTCCTCAACCGGGTTCAGGTGTACGATGGCATCGCCAATGGCCGAGGCACAGCACACAGCAGCCCAGGTCACCGAAAGGATCAGCAACAGAGTTGAACCATGCTGCATGACAGGCAACCAGGGCAGATCCTGGGGCGCGGCTTCCAGCACCAAATTCAGTGCCAGGAGACCAAGGAAGACCCCCAGGGGCACGGCGGCGGCATCCAGAAAGATGCGCGTGAGCGCCGTGGACTCGGTGACGCGACGGATCAGCGCGAGGGCAAGCCGGTAACAAACCACGGTTGCCGCCACGGCAAGCAGACCGGAGAGACTCGGTAAAAGCCATGTCCCTAACCCTGCCTGGAGGGATTCCAGCATCATGCCCCCTGAAAGCCATTCCAATCCGCGTAAGTTAGCGCATCGTGGCAAGGCGTGGAAAGCACGATAACACCAGGGTTTGTACTCGGACGCTCGGACCGCCAGAATCAGCACAGAGACAACACCCAACACGAAGTGAGACCGCTCCATGACAACTCTGCAGATCGACATCGTCTCCGACATCGCCTGCCCCTGGTGCGCCATCGGGTACGCCCGCATGGAACAGGCCATGGCGCAGCTGGATGGCGAACTGGATTTCGCCATTGAGTGGCACCCCTTCGAGCTCAACCCCGACAAGGACGCCGACGGCGAGCCCATTCTCGAAGCGCTGAGCCGCAAGTACGGGCGCAGTCCGGCAGAGATGCAAAAGGCCCAGAGCGAAATGATGACCATCGCCCACGAGCTGGGACTGAACTTTGAGCGGATGCAGGAGCGTTTTACGCGGAACACCTTCAACGCCCACCGCCTGGTGATGTGGGCCGGAGAACAGGGCCGACAGACGGACATGGAGAAGGCCTTCTTCGACGCCTACTTCGGCCACGCCGCGGACATTTCCGACGATGAGGTACTTCTGCGCTGCGTGGAATCCATCGGCCTGAACACATCGGAGGCACGAAGACTCCTGGACGCGGGCGAATACGCCGAACGCGTCCTGAAAGAAGAGGCGCGCTACCAGCAGGGCGGCATCTCCGCCGTCCCCGCCTTCATCATCAATCAGCAGTACCTGATTTCCGGCGCCCAGGAACCGGACTACCTGGTGCAGACATTCCGGGACATTGCCGCAGGTACTGTCAGCTGATCACTCGCCCAGGAAGCTGCGATACATCCAGACCAGTTTCTCCTGCTCGGTGATGTAGTCACTCATGAGTGAGTTGGTGCCTTCGTCACCCGCCTTATCGGCAGCATGCAACAGGTTGCGCTGCCTCTCCAGAAGGATCTGGAGGCCGGCGAGGATGCCTTCAGCGCACTTCCTGCCATCCTCGACGTTGGTTACTTCCTGGATCTCGGCCATTTTCACGTAGTCCGTGTAGGAGTGCGCGGGCCTGTAACCGAGCGTCAGAATGCGTTCCGCGACTTCGTCGACCTTCATCAACAGGTCGTCGTAAAGTTCCTCGAACTTGACGTGCAGCTCAAAGAACTTGTCCCCCTTGATATTCCAGTGGTAACCACGGACGTTCATGTAGAACACCTGGTAGTTGGCGAGCAGCTCATTGAGGCTGTCAGCCAGCTGCTGGGCCTGTTGTTCGTCAAGACCAATAATATTTTTAGCCATGGTACGCTCCTTGTTTTATCGGATCTGGTTAGAGTGTGTACGTCCGCCCTCTCCCACGGGTTCAGACCGCCCCTCTTTCAACCATCCCATGCCGGTGCGATACTTTTGGCAAACGCAGCATCAGAGGCCGTGTCCATGAAACGAATCCAGCAGTGCCTGCTTATCATTGCGCTGGCCTTCACGCCCCTAACCACCAGCGCCGCTCCCGAAACCCACGTCTTCGAACTCCAGCACCGCAAGGCCACCTCCGTGCTGCCACAGCTCCAGAACCTCTATGGGCAGGAAGGCGTGAGCTTCTCCCCGGATGGCCAGAGCCTGATGGTTCGGGCCGAGGCGGAGCAGCTTGCCGAGATCAAGCAACTGCTGAAAACGCTGGACGAACCGCCCTACCAGGTACGGATGAAGGTACGCCACAGGGACCTGGCCACAGGGTCAGAAAACCAGGGCAGCACCAGCCGCGTCTACAGCACAAGGCGCAACTCCGTACGCTCCATTACCGTGCAGAACGGCCAGATGGCCCAGATCTCCTCCGGCAGGGTGGCCCGGGTACCGGTAGCGGCCCGGGGCGGCGACAATCCGGCGGTCATCCTCGAGGAAGTGGACCTGAGCAGCGGTTTCCTGGTGAAGCCCTCCGTCATCAGCAAGAACCAGGTGGAGCTGCAGATCGTTGCCATCCGTAACGAGCCTGTTGAGGGCATGACGAATTATGAGACGGCAGGCGTGGTGACCATCCGGCGGGTCAATCCGGGGGAATGGGTTCAGCTGGGCCAGGAAAAGAGCTCGATGCAGCATCCCGAAGGCAGCCGCGTCTGGGAGATCAACGTCGAGGTGCTGAAACCACGCCGTTAAACACCGCTGTCACAGGGCATCCAGAAGCACTTCCTTCGCCTCGTTCACCTTGGCGGCCAGCGCATCGCTGCCGCCGCGATCCGGGTGCACCTTCTGGATCAGCCGCCGGTGTGCCTTAACGATCTCTTCGCGCCCGGCATCCGCAGCCACGTTGAGAATATCCCGGGCCTCCTCGAGCGTCATACGCCCACTGGACGGTCGCTGCGACTGTCGCTGTTGCCCACCTCCGAACTCCTTATTGCCACCACCGGCGGCACCGGGCCCCGCATCGCGAACACGCCGCCACAGCATCCAGAGCTGGAAGGCCCGCCACCCACGGTAAAAAAAGGGCACCAGGGCCGCGAAGATGGCACCAAGAATATGCAGCCGACCGGTCACCACCAGCAGGGTACAGACCACGCCAAGAAGAAGAACCACGCCCCAGAAGGCGCCCTTGCGCTTTTCCGCGACATCCATTCGGCCCCACTGGCGCAGCAGCAGGAAAAGGAGCGCGGCGATGGCAACACCGAAAATCAAGTGCATTCAGGACCCCAAACGTCTATAACCGCGTTATCATGACAAATTACACTGACAGACGCAGTATAATCGCTTCTCGACCAACCAACAGTATGGAACCCAATGACCGATCAGCTGCAAGCGCTCACCGAATTCGCCGTGGAAACCGCCCAGCAGGCGGGGGAACTGATCATCCGTGAACGCCGCCAGGGCGGCCTTGAGCACAGCTACAAGGATGCCATCGAGCTGGTCACCCAGGCCGACATCAAGGCGGACGAATTCATCTCCGAACGCATCCGCGCGGCCTATCCGGAGCACCGCATCCTCTCGGAAGAATCCATGCCCGACCTGAGCCAGGCCGAGGAAGTGGAAACACCCCTGTGGATCGTCGACCCCATCGACGGCACCGTGAACTACGCCTACGGTCATAACCAGGTCGGCATCTCCATTGCCTACGCGGAACACGGCCGGGTGCAGACCGGCGTCGTATACTGCCCTTTCCAGCGCGAGACCTTCCAGGCCAGCCGCGGCCGGGGCGCGCTCGTGAACGGGACGGAGATCCAGGTCTCGGGCGCCACCAACCTGCGTCAGAGCCTGATTGCCACCGGCTTCCCCTACGGCAAGGACCAGATCCCCACGCTCATCCAGCGCCTGGAACGCGTCCTCACCAACTGCCGCGACATCCGCCGCATCGGCTCCGCCGCCGTGGACATCTGCTGGGTCGCCTGCGGCCGCCTGGACGGCTACTACGAAAGCCTCAGCCCCTGGGACTTCGCCGCCGCCCGCCTGATTGCGATGGAAGCAGGCGCGCGCTGCGGGCATTTCTCACCCGTACCCGAAGGCTACCCGGAAGATCTCTGGGGACAGGATATACTGATCAGTTCGCCGGCAATTTACGACCCGCTGAAAGAACTCCTATGACCAGAGCCATTCAAACCATCGCCCTCATCGCCCACGCACGCAGCTCAAAAATCAAACGAATTTAACCAGGATTCACTCAGCGTCTTCTGATGAAAGTGCTAAACTGTATACCAAATTTCGTAGAACGTGATGGGATCGCGGTTAAATAACAGCATAGGATTTTCAGAGACGCCTTGTTGCAAACCGAAGATATTCTGAGACTGAGCCACAAAGTCGCCCAATCAGGGCACTGGTATGTGAGGCTCGATGACAACACGCTCTTCTGGTCTGAAGAAGTGTTCCGCCTGCACGGTATGTCGCCGAACGCGACTCACCCCACCGTCGATAGTGCCCTCAATTTCTACCACCCGAACGAGCGTGACCGTGTTGAAGCACTGCTGAACGAAACCATCAAAACGGGCAACCCGTTGTCCTTCGAAGCGCGCATCGTCCGCACCGACGGGGAAGTCCGCTGGGTGGAGGCTCTCGGTGAACTCAAGAGCAGCCCCTATTCAAATAACAGGTATCTGTTCGGGGTATTCCGAGACATCACGGAAAATCAGGAACAACGACTGCACAACCAGCGGCTGGCCTGGGTGATGGAAAATTCCCAGGAAATAATACTGATGACGGACAGCGCCGGCTCCATCAACTGGGCCAACAGCGCCTTTGAGAACATCACTGGTTACAGCCTGGAGGAAGCCTGCGGTCAAAAACCCGGTGACCTGCTTCAGGGCCCGGAAACGGAGCCGCAAACCATTGCCTATATGCACGACTGCGTGTCCCGCCAGCAGGGCTTTGCCTGCGAGGTTCTCAATTATACAAAAGGCGGCAGCCCCTACTGGCTGCGCATCTCCTGCCAGCCCGAATTCGATGCCGACGGCAAACTACGTGGCTTTAACTCCATTCAGACGGATATCACGCAGAGTAAGCAGATCCGCCTCGACCTGGAGGCCGAAATCAACACACGCGCCCGGCTTGAGAAACAGCTGCGATACCTTGCTACCCACGATGAACTGAGCAAACTCCCCAATCGCCGCCATTTCATGGAGCAGGCAGAGAAGGAAATCGAACGTGCAACACGCTACGGGCGGCCACTAAGCCTGCTGATGATCGATATGGATCATTTTAAACAGGTCAATGACCAATACGGTCACAGCACCGGCGACGAAGTAATCCAGGCCTTTGCGGAACGCTGCCAGAGCATTCTTCGTGAATCGGACACAACGGCGCGCATCGGCGGTGAGGAATTCGCGGTACTTCTACCGGAGACGGGCCACAGTGCCGCTTTGCAGACGGCAGAGCGGCTGCTCAGCCTGATTGCCCAGCCCCCGATTGACACCCAGGCCGGTGCCATCCCAGTAACCTTGAGCATTGGTGTCAGCACCTACAGCCACGAATCCTCGAGCCTTGAGGCGATGTTCCAGGAAGCGGACAGAAACCTCTACGAGGCCAAAGATAACGGCCGTAACCAGGTCGTATAGACAATCCGGGCTCAGTCGAACAGCAGATCGCCGTAGCTCCAGATCAGCGTTCCAACCGCAATTGCCATGTAACACACATACGGAATATTGCCCCAGAACTTGGCGAAAAGATGCTTGAACCTGGACGGACGCAGGCCGTCTTCCCGCTCCACCGGAACCGACCGTTCCGCCATACGCCGCCGGTGGTACTCGACCGCCACCGAGAAAAGCACCATCAAGGCCCCGGAACGCTGGAACCAGTGCCCCTCGCCGGTCGCGAAGCTTACATAGGCCGACACCAGCACTGGACCAAGCGCACCCAGCATGAACACCAGTTCAATCACAGTATCCCGGCGCGACGGCACCAGAACCGTCGCTGAATGCTCCCGCTCGCTCATACCAGAGCTCCCTTGGATGTGATCTCTATGATCACCCACTCCCCTCCTCACACTTCTTACAGTCCAGCTTCACCCCCAGCCGCGATTCGCGACCCTCGGGCGTCGTTACCCATAGGCGGTTGATCCAGGGTGGATCGTGGCGTACGTGTTGATTATGGCCGCAGGCCAGGCGGGCCACCCAGTGGTCTTCATCATCCTTATGGAAACCAACAATCGGCTGCTCCATGGGCGTCTTCTCCAGGTTCTGTAACGACGGCGACCCGAGGATTTTTTTCACTCTATATTGTTTTGTTGTGTGTGCAATGGCAGATAGGGGACTGTCTGGGGGAGATGGCCCTGATCCAGATGAACATTGCCCGCGAACTCAGCCGCCGGCTCCGCCACGCCGGCGATCTGTTGTTCGAGGACCGTACGCGCTATTCACCCGAGTGAGTTCCGGCGCTGTCGTTCGGCCTTTTTCACGCGCAGGGCCGTGCTGATTTCATCCACGAAATAATCCTTGAATGCCCTCAATACACCCAGCTTCAGCTTCAACGGCTTGCTGTCGGCGAGCTGGAAGATCTGCTGGTAGTACCAGGCCTGGCCACCGATCACGTTGATGACCTTCAGTGGCATCAGGGGGCTGGCGGGTGAGAAGAAGCCTTTGTTGGCCAGGCGCAGGTGTTTCTCGTGGCTGACGGCCGCATCCAGAGTGCCTTCCATGAGGTCCCTGGGTGTATCCGGGTCCGTGCACAGGGGACGGCCGAGGCCGATAACATCCAGGTTGCCGGAGTCCAGCGCCTCTTCCATCAACGCGCGGGTCCGGAAGCCACCGGTCACCATCAGCGGCACCTGACAGACCTTGCGGATGGCCTCGGCATAGTCCAGGAAATAGGCTTCCCGTTCCCGGGTGCTCTGGCGCGTCTGGGGTGTGGGTTCGGTGGCGGTGCCGGCATCGCCACTGTGGCCGAGCAGGCGGGGCTGTTCATAGGTACCGCCGGAGATTTCCAGCAGGTCGATGTTTTCCGCGTTCAGCCATTCCACCACCCGCAGGCATTCCTCGTGGCTGAAGCCGCCCTTGCGGAAGTCGTCGGAATTAAGCTTCACCGCTACCGGAAAGTCCGGACCCACCTTCTGGCGCACGGCACGCAGGGTCTCCAGAAGGAAACGGGCGCGGTTCTCCAGCGGGCCGCCCCACTGGTCCTCCCGCTGGTTGGTCACCGGGGACAGAAAGGACGACAGCAGGTAGCCATGGGCGGAGTGAACCTGCACGCCAGTGAATCCGGCATCCTTTGCAATGCGTGCCACGTTGGCGAAACGCTGGATGAAGTCGAGGATTTCCGGCTCGGTCAGCGCGCGAGGCCGTGCGTAATTGCCCATCAGTTCCAGCTGTACGGCCGAGGGACCCACGGGGTTGTTGGTCACGTAGCGCGGGGACTGGCGCCCGGCGTGGGAGATCTGCATCCACAGGTGGTTGCCGTTGCGGGTGCCGGCTTCTGCCCAGGCTTTCAGGGCCTCCATGCCCTCAGGCTCGCCCTCCTCCGGCGCCGGATCTATGGCCACGTTGCCGGGGCGCTCAAGCACGGTGCGATCAATCATCACATTGCCGGTAATCAGCAGCCCCGCCCCACCATCGGCCCAGCGCCCGTAAAGGCGGGCGTGGCGTTCGGTGGCATTCAGGTTGGCATCGGCCAACCCCTCGGTCATAGCGGCCTTCGCGATACGGTTTGGCAGTGTTGCGCCACAGGGCAGATTCAGGGATTGGGACAAGGGCGAAGACGCCATGATCAGTGCTCCTTTTCTGTTGGGGCGTTGGTGCGTTTCCTGGCGCTACCCTAGCATGTTACCGGACTTTAGGACGTGAATTACGGCCAGCTCGGCATCGAACAGAGTCCCCTGGGTCAGTGCTCCCCGCCTTGGCAACAGGTAAAGTCCACCATTAATACCCCAACAGGAACAGATTCGTCATGCATCCAGTTATCCCCCCGAAACCCATCCTTGCCGCTGTTGCCACCACTGCCCTCGTTCTCGCCGGCTGCGACGGTTCCGGGCCGCCGACCAAGGGCTCGGGCGATTCGGATGCAACCGTGACCACCGCGCAGTCCAACCATCAGGTGCTGGAGGAACTGCCCTTCGATGACCGCTCCGACTTCGAGGCCGCCCGCAGGGGCCTGATCGCCCAGGCGCCCGAACTGGTCGTGCGCAACAACGAAGGCGACCGGGTTTGGGACATGACCGAGTACGACTTCATTGACGAGGACGGCGAAAACGCACCGTCAACGGTGAACCCCAGCCTCTGGCGCCAGGCAGCGCTTAACAACAGTCACGGTCTGTTCGAGGTGAAAGAGGGTATCTACCAGCTGCGTGGGTACGACCTCTCGAATATGACCATCATCGAGGGCGATACGGGCTGGATCCTGGTGGACCCGCTGACGGCCCGGGAAACCGCCAGTGAGGCGTTCCGGTTCGCACAGCAGCATCTGGGCGACAAGCCCATTCGGGCCATCCTATTCACCCACAGCCACATCGACCATTTCGGCGGGGTCCAGGGGATCCTGCAGCACCTTTCCGAGGAGGAGAAGGAGGATCTGCGGATCATCGCCCCGGAAGGATTCACGGAAGAGGCGACCAGCGAAAACATCATCACGGGGCCGGCGATGGGCCGGCGTGCCGGCACCATGTATGGCCGTAACCTGGAGCGGAATGAACGCGGCCACGTGGGATCGGGCCTTGGCAAGGGCCCGGCGTTCGTCGCCTTCGGCTTTATCCCACCAACGGAATTGATACGGGAAACCGGCGAGAAACTGACCGTCGATGGCGTACCCATGGAGTTCCAGATTGTCTCCGGCACCGAGGCCCCGGCGGAATTCACCTTCTACCTGCCGGAACACAAGGCATTCTGCGGCGCGGAACTGGTCAGCCGGAATATGCACAACCTCTACACCCTGCGCGGCGCCAAGGTTCGGGACGCACGCCTCTGGAGCAGCAGGATCGAGGAAGCCCGCACTCTGTTTTCCGAGGCCGACATCTACTTTGGCAGCCACCACTGGCCGGTCTGGGGACAGGAGGACGTCCAGGACTTCCTTAAGAAGCAGCGCGACACCTACAAGTTCATCCATGATGAGACGGTGCGGATGGTCAACGCCGGCGCCACACCCAGCGAGATTGCTGACAACCTGGAACTGCCGCCCGCCCTCAAAGAAGACTTCCACAACCAGGGCTATTACGGCACCGTCGCGCACAATGCCAGGGCGGTCTACCAGTATTACATGGGCTGGTATGACGGTAACCCGGCCCACCTCAACCCACTGCCCGAAGCGGAAAGCGCCGAGCGCTATGTAGCCATGATGGGCGGTGCGGACAGGGTTCTGGAACAGGCCCGGGCCGAGTTCGAGGAGACGGACGAGATGGACCCTGCAGACGGCCGCAGGACCTACCGCTGGCTCGCCGAGCTGCTGAACAAGGTGGTCTTCGCGCAACCGGACCACAGCGAGGCAAAGGCATTACTCGCGAAGGTGTATGAGCAACTGGGCTATCAGGCGCAGTCCGGCCCCTGGCGGGATGTCTACCTCTCGGGCGCCAACGAGCTGCGCCAGGGCGCCACCGGGAAGAGCCTGGAACCCACCGTGATGCGCGAGATCATGGCGCATACGCCGGTGGAGCTGTTCTTCGACAGCATGGCCGTGCGCCTGAACCCGGACGCGGCCGAGGGCGAATCGATGCGCATCCGGATCACCTTCACGGACCTGGACAGGAGCTACCTGCTGACCGTGGAGAACTCAGTGCTGCATCACCGGCGGACCGATGCGGATACCGAGGCCGATGCGGCACTCACGCTGACCCGCGGGATGTACCTCGACCTGATCCTGGGCGAAGCGGGGCTGAAGGAATTTCTCTTCAGTGACGACCTGAACGTGGACGGCAGCCGGTGGACCCTGATGAACTTCTTCCGGATGTTTGATGACCCCAGGGGTGACTTCAACATCGTTACCCCCTGAAACCATTCACTGCCGAGCGACCTTGTGGTCGTCTAGAAAAAGGTGCCATCCAGCGGCGATGAGGCGCTGGCGTAGGCCCGCTTCGGCATACGCCCGGCAACGTAGGCATCACGGCCAGCTTCAATGGCCTTTCTCATGGCCCCGGCCATGCGGACCGGGTCCTTCGCTTCCGCGATGGCGGTGTTCATAAGCACGCCATCGCACCCCAGCTCCATGGCTACGCTGGCGTCCGATGCCGTTCCCACGCCGGCATCCACCAGGATGGGTACGTTGGCGTTCTCCACGATCGTGCGGATGTTGTAGCGGTTCTGGATGCCGAGGCCGGAGCCGATGGGCGCGCCCAGGGGCATGACGGCGATGCAGCCCATGCGTTCCAGTTTGAGCGCGATCAAGGGGTCGTCATTGGTGTAGACCATGACCCGGAAGCCCTCGTCGATCAGCTGTTCCGCCGCCTTCAGGGTCTCGGTGACGTCGGGATACAGGGTCTTCTCGTCGCCGAGCACTTCCAGCTTCACCAGGTTATGGCCGTCCAGGAGTTCGCGCGCCAGCTTGCAGGTCCGCACGGCATCCTTGGCGTTATAACAACCCGCCGTGTTGGGTAGCAGGGTGTATTTCTCCGGGGAGACAATGTCCAGCAGGCTGGGTTCATCCGGGTTCTGGCCGAGGTTGGTGCGGCGGACGGCCATGGTCACCATTTGTGAACCGCTGGCCTCAATGGCGTCCCTGGCCTGCTCCCAGCTGGCGTACTTGCCGGTTCCCACCAGCAGGCGGGATTCATAGGTGGTGCCATCAATAACCAGGGGGCGGTCTTCGCGGATCTCGTCTTGGCTCATCTGCAGTCTCTTTATGGTCGGTGGCTCAGCCGCCACCAATGGCGTGTACAATCTCGACGCGGTCACCGGCGGCAAGCTGGTGCTGGTCGTGCTCGCTGCGCGGGACGATATCCTCGTTCACTTCCACGGCAATACGACGCCCGGTCAGCTCCAGTCGTTCGATCAGTGCCTGGATGCTGGTGGCTTCGCTGATTTCAATCCGTTCGCCGTTCAGGAGAATATTCATCGCTTACCGTTTTGGTGGCTGCTGTCTGGGTGCCGGAGGCGGGTGGGGCGGTCTTCACGGGAACCGCTATTAATACATCCATGTACGCTGCGCTTCGGCCATCCATGGCCTCAGAGCTTCCCGTGAAGACCGCCCCACCCGTCTCCTTCAGATTCAGTTCACTGCCGTCTTTATTTAACAATGAGGGTTCAGCGAGCCCTCTTCAAGAGCCCTGTCGAAGCTGGAATCCCGCAACAGCCAGTAACACCCAGCCAATAATAAAAGCGACGCCGCCAATGGGGGTGATAACACCGAGAATCCGGATGCCGCTGAATACCAGAGCGTAAAGGCTGCCGCTGAACAGGATGATGCCCACCAGGAAGGCCCAGGCGCTGGGTTGGAGCCAGTTGGCGTCGGGTAGGACGGCACCCAACAGGGCGACGGCGAGCAGGGCCAGGGCGTGGTACGTCTGGTATTGGACGGCGGTTTGGTAGACGTCGAGGTAGTGGCTGGAGACTTTGCCTTCGAGTGCATGGGCGCCGAAGGCGCCGGCGGCTACGGCGAGGCCGCCAAGGAGTGCGGCGACGGTGAGCCAGCAGCCGACGGGGAAGCCGGAGTCAGTCACAGGGTTCAACACGGGTCAGCTCCTTGGTATCGAGGTTCAGGGCGGTGAGGCTGCCGCCGTAGACGCAGCCGGTGTCCAGCCCATGTATTCCGGGGGTCTCGGTGCGGCCCTCAAGCGCCGCCCAGTGGCCGAAAATAACCTCGGCGCTATCGGGCCTGGGGTATTGGAACCAGGGTAAAAAGCCCTCGGGGCCGGCTTCAGCGCCTTCCTTGGCGGCAAAGTCCAGGGTGCTATCCTCCGCCAGGAAACGCATGCGGGTGAAGTAGTTGGTGATGGCGCGCCAGCGCGGCATGCCCTCAAGGTCGTCGGACCAGCGTGCGGGATCGTTGCCGTACATGTCGCGGAAGTAATCGCTTGCGCCGCTGCTTTGGATGACGGCTTCCAGTTCACGGCTGTGGCGCAGCGCATCCTCCACGGTCCAGAGGTGGGGGAGGCCGGCGTGGACCATCAGCAGATCCCGCCCCGGGTCATGGACAGCGAAATTCTGTTGCAGGTACCAGTCAATCAGTTCATTGCGGTCAGGCGCCTCGAATATCTCCGCCAGGGTATCCTTGCGCCGTGGGCTGTGACCGCCGAGCGCCACGGCCAGGAAGTGCATGTCGTGGTTGCCCAGGGTGACCAGGGCGTTATCACCCAGGGAGCGGACCAGGCGCAGGGATTCCAGGGAGCGGGGCCCGCGGTTGATGATGTCACCGACGAACCAGAGGCGGTCGCAGTCCGGGCGGAAGCAGATGCGGTCCAACAGGGCCCGGAGGCTATCGTGGCAGCCGTGGATGTCTCCAATGGCGTAATCGCTCATTCATCACTCCCGGTTTGTTCCTGTTCGTGAAGGTCGTTGGCGAGCATGACGTAGTCGGCCAGGGTCAGGTTTTGGGGGCGAAGCCCCGGGTTGACACCCAGCCGCTGCCAGTCCTCGTCGTTGAACAGCGGCGCCAGCGCCTTGCGCAGGGTCTTGCGGCGTGCGCTGAAGGCGGTGCGCACGACCGAGGCCAGCTTTTCCGTGTCCGCCGCCGGATGAGGAAGCTCGTCGTGGGGCACCAGGCGAACGATGGCGGAATCCACCTTGGGGGCGGGCTTGAACGCACCCGGTCCCACTGTGAACAGCGGCCGCACTCGGCAGTGGTACTGGGTCATGATCGCCAGCCGGCCCCAGTTGCTGTCACCAGGCACGGCAGCCATACGCTCCACCACTTCCTTCTGGAGCATGAAGTGCATGTCCCGCACCACATCACGGAAGCCGAGCAGGTGAAAGATCAGGGGCGTGGCGATGTTGTAGGGCAGGTTCCCCACCACCCGCAGTGGGCCTCGACCAGCAATGGTGGTGTAGTCGAAGCGCAGGGCATCGCCTTCGTGGATGGTCAGCTCTGGATAGCGGAAGAACTGGGTCCTGAGGCCCGGAATCAGGTCCCGGTCCAGCTCGATCATCTGCAGGGCGGGACAGGTCTCCAGGAGGGGTTCGCTGAGCGCGCCCATGCCAGGGCCGATCTCCACCAGGTTATCGTCCGGCATGGGATTGATGGCTCCCACAATGCGATCAAGAACGCCGGCATCGTGAAGAAAGTTCTGCCCGAACCGCTTGCGGGCCTGGTGCCCTGCGCCCCCCGGCCGGCTCATGCACGCTCCCGGCGCTTGCCGTCACGCTGTCGCACCATAAAGGCGGCGGTGGTAAGGGCTTCCCGGAGGCTACCCCCGTCCGCCTGGCCGGTACCGGCCAGGTCCAGGGCCGTGCCGTGATCCACGGAGGTGCGAATAATGGGCAGCCCAAGGCTGATGTTCACGGCACGGCCAAAGCCCTTGTACTTGAGCACCGGCAGACCCTGGTCGTGGTACATGGCCAGCACAGCATCCGCCTCTTCCAGGTTATGGGGGGTAAAGAGGGTATCCGCCGGCAGCGGGCCGACAACATCCATACCTTCCTTGCTCATGGCCTTAAGGGCGGGTTCAATCACGTCGATCTCCTCCCGCCCCAGGTGCCCACCTTCTCCCGCATGGGGATTGAGGCCCGCAACCAGGATGCGTGGCTGCGTGATACCGAAATGATGCTTGAGATCCTTATCCAGGATCCGGATCACCTTGCTGAGCCGGTCGCCGGTAATCGCGTCCGGCACGTCGCGCAGGGGCATGTGGGTTGTCGCCAACGCCACCCGCAGACCCTCGGTGGCCAGCATCATAACCACGCCCCCAGCGCCGCATTTCTCCTGCAGGAACTCGGTATGGCCACTGAAGACAATGCCCGCCTGATTGATGATGCCCTTATGCACGGGCGCAGTAACCATCGCCTGGGCGATATTGAGCTGGCAGGCCTCTACAGCGGCTTCCAGGGTCTTGAGCACATATGGGGCGTTGGCGCTGTTCAGCACACCCGGCCGGCACTTCTCGACCCGGGCGACCGACCACACCGAAAGCGTCCCCCCCGTCCGTGAGATCGGCTGGTCGGGGACCCACTCCTCGATGGTGATGTCCAGTTCGAGAAGTTCCGCCCGCTTACGCAGCATCTCGGCATCGGCCACGACAACAACATCATGCTCCCGCTCCGACAATGCCCACTCAAGGCAGATATCCGGGCCAATCCCCGCCGGCTCACCGGCGGTCAGCATAATACGAACGGCTTCCGTCACAGCACAGGCTCCATTCCGCCAACCACTGTCTTCACTTCCACATACGCTTCTTCACGGATCTGGTTCAACCAGTTCTGCAGCTCCAGCTCAAACCGGCGCTGCTGCAATGCCTGGCGAGCCTCACGGCGCCGCAGCTGGTCGCCGATCTCCGCGGTGCGTTCCTCCTCAACCTCGAGGATGTGCCAGCCAAAGCGTGAGCGGAAAGGATCACTCTGCCGCCCCACCTCGGTCGCATTCATAGTTTCCTCAAAGGCGGGCACCATTTCTCCCGGATTGATCCAGCCAAGGTCGCCGCCCTCTGAGGCGGTGCCGGGATCATCGGAGTACTCGCGGGCCAGCGCAGTGAAAGAGGCGCCTTCGTCCAGTTGCTCGGCCAGGTCCTGAGCCAGTGACTGCGCCTCCTCACTGGAGCGATTTTCGGTACTGATCAGGATATGGCGCACCCGATGCTGCTCGACGTCATTGCCGGAGCCTTCATCACCACGGCGATCCAGCGGCGTAACAATGTGGAAACCACTGCCGCTGCGCAGCACGTCCGATGCCTCGCCAACCTCAAGATCGGGGATCTCGCCCGCTGCGAGTGACGGCAGTTCCTGCTCGGTGCGCCAGCCAAGCTCACCACCTTCGAGGGCATTGCGCCCGTCGGATTCCGCCACCGCGACTTCCCGGAAGTCCGCGCCGTTATCCAGGCGCTGGCGGATATTCCGCGCCCTGCTGCGGGCGGCGTCCACTTCTCCCTCGTCATTGAAGTTGTTGACGGAGATCAGGATATGCCCGAGCAGGTGCTCGACACCCGAGTTTTCACGGGCCTGGGACGATTCCAGGAAATTGTCCACTTCCCGCTCCGTGATGCGGATACGCCGACCAACCAGCTGTTGCTGGATGCGGCTGACCAGCATTTCCCGGCGAATCTGTTCGCGCGCCTGCTGAAAACTCAGCCCCTCACTCGCCAGTGCCTGTTCAAAGGCATCCAGCGATGAAAACCCGTTGTTGGAGGCGACATTCTGCATGGCCCTGTTGAGCTCGTTATCGCCGATGCGCACCCCCATCTGACGGGCCCGCTGGATCTGGATGCGCTCCAGGATCAGCTGATCCAGCACCCGTTTGCGCAGGACCTTCTGCGGGGGAAGACGGGTCCCCTGTGCTCTCAGACGCGACTCGATCTGCTGCAGCCGTGCCTGTAGCTCCGACTGCAGCACCACGCCTTCATCAACCACCGCGACAACCCGATCAAGAGGTTGTCTTTCGGCCATGGCCACCGGGACCACCAGAAACAGCATCAAGGCCGCGATCAAATATCGAAGGGGCCTGGTGGCATTGAGTCCTGTCATTATTACCTCTATGTGCATGGCTTCAGGGCCAGCCGTTGTCGGCCGGTCGTTTCAGTTCTTCCATGGGAGGCCTGGAGTGCGGCGGCTGGCGCTGCTCAAACCCGGGTATTTCCCGGCGGATGGTATCCGCCGCACTGCCACCGCCGCCCAGCCCACGAAGCTGAATCTGGAAAAGGATACGGGTATCAAGGCCTTCATCACGTGTTCGATACCTCTGGGCAACAAGCTGCATATTCCAGCAACAGCTTGTGTACTCGATACCCGCAAGCGTTCCTGCTGTTTTCTCATTATCCACGTCATAGATCCAGCGGCCAATCAGACTCGTCTGTTCGCCCAGTGGCAGGACGGTACTGAGATCGGACTGTTCAAGACCCGTTGACGCATCGTAGGTGTGCCCCGCGTTGGCCAGATAACGAAAGTCACTGCTGTGAAACCGGATCTGGCTGGTGCCGCGAAGGGTCTCCTCTTCCTTTTCATCCCACTGGCCCGAGGAACGCAGAGTCAAGCTCTCCAGAGGCTGTAGCAGCAACTCCCCCGCCAGGGGCGATGACGATGCACTCGAGCGCCCCAGTCCATTCGGCAGTGCCACGTTCTGGTCTTCAAACCGCTGGATACGGCCGATGCTGAACCGGGCGCGCTCAATACCCCGATCCATGTCATAGAACCTTGTGGTGAGTGCCGCCGTCAAGCGGTTGTTGTCGCCTACCCGGTCACCGCCGGTGAAACGGTCCCGGGCAAACAGCTGGCTGAAATTGAACGATGTCAGCGAGGTGTCGAAGGTGGGAATTTCCGTCTGGTCACGCTCCGGGGAATACACGTAGTAAAGCCGCGGCTCCAGGGTCTGGCTGTAGAAGCGGCCCCCCAGTGTAAAGAAACGGTCAAAAAAGAGTCCCGCGTCCGCATCAACAAACGGGACAGAGCGGCTGAAACGCTCATCCTTCTCGATATCCTCAAGGTCATACTCGGTGTAGTCCAGCATCACGGACGTGCGAAGGAACCCCGGAAGCCCGCTCAGTTCCCAGCCCACCTCCGGCTGGGTGCGCAGTCGGTGGCCCACGGCGGCATTGAGTCCGCCCAGATTTTCGTTCTCCCGCCAGAAGTAATTGTATTCGCTTTCGTTGGTGGCGTACCAGTTGCCCCACTGATCGCCCGCATCAAGTCGCAGGCGGGGAAGCTGGTTGTAAGGACGCCTGGCCTCGGGAATCGCTGGATCAATCGTCTGGAAGCCCCGGAGCGCAGCAGAGAAATTGAAGCGTTGGCTCCGGTAACGCAACTGGCCCTGGCGTTGCAGGTGTGTGGACTGCTGGATATCCAGGGTCCGATTGAGGTCCTGAGCATAATCATCGTCGCTGACAGCAGCGTAATCGATCGTACCTCGCCAGTTATTGCCCAGATCTGATCGGTTCGTGAAATCGAGACCCCATCGTTTGGAGTTATTGCCCGGTTCCTCGTCCGCGTAGCTGTTGTCACTGTCAATGAAGCCCACCTGCAGGTCCGACTGTCCGAACGGGCCCAGGTAGCGGGCTTCCGTCTCGGAAAAATAGCCGCGCCCGTGGATGAACTGCGGGGTATAGGTCAGGTCGTAATGGGGGGCCAGATTCAGGTAATAGGGCGTGGTCACATAGAAACCGGACCCGGTATTTGAGGTCCCGAAGGAAGGATAGAGAAAGCCCGTCTTGCGCCGGTCGTCCAACGGGAAGCTGATCCAGGGGATGTACATCACGGGCACATCCTTGACCCGTATACGCACATGACGGGCGGTGCCAAAGCCGCTTTCCTGATCAAGGTCCACCCGACTCGCGGCAATGGACCAGTCGTTGCGATCCGGCTGACAGGTAGTCAGCACGCCCTGGCTGATGCGCATGGAGTCACTGCCTGTTCGGAGGATGCGCGTCGCCTCACCACGCATATGGGCCTCGTGGAGGAGAAAACTGGCCGTGTTGAGTTCCAGCTCATCCCCCTGGGCACTGGCTCTGGCATTATCGCCTGTGAGGAGGAACCCCTGGCCGCGGCTGACAACGTCGCCTTTCAGGTTGAGTTCGCCGGCAACCTGATCGTAATTCGCCGCGTCACTGCGGGTGCGCAGTGCTCCCTGTTGCACACGGACGTCACCCCGAAGCTCCATGAAATCATCCAACCGGTACCGCGCGGACCGGCTGGTGATGTTGATGGGCTCATCCGCCTGCCCCTGCTCTCCACCAGCCGGGTCACGGTTTCCGGCCAGTTCCAGCGGACGATAGGTGCCGCCGCAGTAACTGGGCACCTGCTGCTGGAGTGACGGCGGCAGCTCCGCCCAGGGCTGCCAGTCAAGCTCGGCGGCGGTTGGCGCTGTTTCGGAAAGTGCGGGGACAGGAAGCCCCAGAAGCATGAGCAACAGGGGCCTGCACCACTCAACCGGTTGTTTTCTGATGATCGGGTTCCACACGCAGCGTATCTCCGGGGGCCGCCACCGGCGGGTCTGGGACAGGGGCACAGTCTACACGTGGTCGCGGCGGTTGTTAACGCGCCAGCCAAGCCAATGCCTGCTGGTCAGGGGCAAGCATGCTCGTGCAGAATAGGTGGTTTGTTGATGGCCACAGGATAACACCATGGACCAACGCTACGGGGCCCTTCTTGACTGGCTGGAAACATCGCTTCAGGCCACGCCCGATGCTGTAACTCCGGTTGCCGGCGATGCCAGCTTCCGGCGCTACTTCCGGGTGAAGCTGGGCAATGAGACCCACATAGCCATGGACGCGCCCCCGGAAAAGGAAGGTTCGGACGCCTTCCTGGCCCTGGCCTGCCACTGGCACCGTTACGGGCTCCATGTGCCCGCAGTGCTGGAGACGGACCTGGCTCAGGGGTTTCTCCTGCTGGAGGACCTTGGGGATGATCTCTACCTGCACCGTCTGAGCGATGAGGCCACGGCGGACCTGCTCTACGGGGATGCCCTGGAGGCGTTGATCCACATCCAGCCCCGCAGCAGCCCGCCCGAATACACCCAGCCCGATTACGACGCCGAGCTGCTTGAGCGTGAAATGCAGCTGTTCCCGGACTGGCTGCTGGAAAAAAAGCTGGGCCTGCATCTGTCCAACCAGGAAAAGGCGATGCTTCAGACCACGTTCCGGACCCTGATCGAGTCCGCCCTGGCACAGCCCCGGGTGACGGTGCATCGCGATTACCATTCCCGGAACCTGCTGGTCACCGAGTCCAACAGCCCGGGCATTATCGACTTCCAGGACGCGGTGACCGGCCCCATCACCTATGATCCTGTCTCCCTGCTCAAGGACTGCTACATCCGCTGGCCGGAAGAGGCGGTTGAACGGTGGCTGGAGCAGTTCCGCGAGGAATCCGCCCGTGCCGGTCTTCACCATGCGGACAGCGCCACCTTCAGACAGTGGTTTGAACTGATGGGGATCCAGCGCCACCTGAAGGCCGCCGGCATCTTCGCGCGGCTGGACGTCCGTGACGGAAAGCCGGGATACCTGGCGGACATACCAAGGGTACTCGATTACATGATGACTGCCGCCTACCGCCAGCCCGCCCTGGCGCACTTTGCCGGTTGGCTCGAAGAGCGCGTGATTCCCGCCATGATGACAGAACTGGAAGCCACCGGATGAAGGCAATGATACTGGCAGCCGGCCGCGGCGAGCGTCTTCGGCCGCTTACCCTGGAAACACCCAAGCCCCTGATCCGAGTGGGCGACAAGCCGCTCATCGTCTGGCACCTGGAACGACTGGCAGGAGCCGGCATAACCGACGTCGTCATCAACACGGCCTGGCTGGGAGAACAGATCGAGGAAGCACTGGGTGAGGGTCAGCAGTACGGGGTCCGGATCCGCTATTCCCGGGAAGGCACACCGCTGGAAACCCTGGGCGGCATACGCCGCGCATTGCCCATGCTGGAGGATGACGGGGACTTCCTGGTGATCAATGGCGATGTCTGGACGGATTTTGACCCGGCCCGGCTGCTGAGGAACGACCAACCGGAGACCGGGATCCTGGCGACCCTGGTGCTGGTGACCAACCCCGACCACCACCAGGACGGCGATTTTATTGTGACAGATGCGGGCCAGGTCCTCGGCGAAGGCGACGGTACACGCTATACTTTCGCAGGGATCAGCAGGCTCAGCCCGGAGCTGATCCACCAAGCACCATCCGACGAGGAGCGGCTGGGCCCGTTGCTGAAACGTGCCGCGAAGAATGGCCGGGTCAAGGGAATCCGCCACAATGGCGCCTGGTTTGATGTCGGCACCTATGAACGACTTGCGGCCGCTGGTACCCATATAAGACAGTTTGGAACGTCATGACCGAACACAACGCCTGGGAAGAGACCACCGAAAAAACCACTGACGAACTGCCGGAACTGCTGCGGGAGCTGGCTTCCTGCGGTCATCACGGTGCCCGCCTGCTGGAGCGCACCGGTCTGCCCTTCTGGTCCCGTGGCCTGCTGTTCCAGTTGATGGGTTTCGTGGCCAAGGCAGATGGGCGCGTGACCCCGCTGGATATTCGCTACTGCGAATCGCTGATGCGCAACTTCGGCTGCAGCTCGCGCCAGCGGCGACGCCTGATACGCCGGTTCAGCGCCGGCAAGCGCGCCCGGGAACCCATGGTGCCCCTCTGGTTCCGGATATTCACCCGCCGCCGGCCGGGAACGGCCCAGCGCCTCAGCATTGCACTGGCCCATCTCTGCTATCAGGACGGGCCCGACTCACCGGCCCGCACCGCCCGCTGCCTGAATACCATGCTGGCCCTGGGCCTGCCGGAAGCCGATGGTAACCGCATACTGCACAGTTACCGCAGCAAAGTCTGGATCACCTCACCCAATGAGGGCGACAGTGAGCCACTGACAGGGCTGGCCCGCGCCTGCCAGTTGGTGGGCGGCAAGCAATCGGACTCACTGGAGAAGCTGCGCCAGGCCTATCGCAAGAAACGCAGCCTCTACCACCCGGACCGGGTAGAGCACACGGACATGGATCCGCAGCTGGCACGAACGCGCCTGGAAGAGATCCACAAGGCCTGGGACCTGATCAACCGCCGGCACCCGGAAGCGTAAGCGGTAGCGGGATCCGCCATTCCAGGGCATCCAGCAGGTTCTTGACCCCCAGCCCCAGCTCCGTATCGCCCTCAATCACCAGCTGGCGCTGGAAGAAAAGCCGATCCGGATCCTCGCGGCGCTCGGCCAGCTGACGGAAAGCCTCTGGCGTCCCCCGGATAACAGCCTCCCCGGGCGCATCGGCAAGGCGCAACCGGCCACCCCAGAATCCAAGGGTCACCCCGGCGCTGCCGTCATCCAGTTCCAGACGCAGCGCACGCCCCTCGAGCTCGTCAAACTCCCCCTCCTGGAGTGCTTCGGCGAAGAGGTGGTTCAGCGGAATCTCCACCAGTCCCTGTTTCAGCACCCAGGGGAGTTGTTGATCCAGCACCGGAATGGCATCACGGGCCATACGTTCAATCAGTGACTTCATTCGTTATGGCTCCATTCCATACCCGGCCGTCCATACCAGTACCCATCACAGGGCGGCACTTCGGTCAGGTGCAGGGGGTGACGCTCAGGGAAACGACCATTGCGCGCCTCGTCAAAGCGCCTGACCACATCCGCCATCCCCTCATACTCCGGGCTCAGGCGGACCGTATCCACACCCAGATTCTGCATATCGGGCATCTCACGCATCAGGTCATAACAGGCTCCGGAGAGGGTGGCAATGCCGTTGAGGCGGAATACTTCCTGATTCTCGCGCGACCTGAGGGGCAGCCCGTCCGGGTGCTGCTGGCAGACAAACTCACAGCGGTCCTTGGGCTTGTCGTAATAGCGCGCCGTAAAGCAGCGCGAGGACCAGGCCAGCGGCAGGAAACCCCAGGCAAACACCTCCACCGGCGCATACAACCCCTGGGCCTCAAGATCCGCCAGCATGTCCGCCAACGTGTCCCGGCTCAATTCCACTGGCAGGCACCAGCGTTGCAACCCTTTCCTCAACAGAACCTGTAGCGTTGCGGGGTTATAGATATTCACAGAAGGCCCGGTCACAAAGGACAGCCCGGCCTCGGTCACCATGTTCAGGGCGCTCTGGTCATTTGCTTCCACCAGAAACTCGCCGTTGTCCCGGATACGGCGCAGGGTACGCAGGTCGGCCTCCGATTCGATCAGCGTCTGGGACGACAGCACTACTTCCTTGCCGCAATCCTTAAGGTCCCGGCCCAGATCCACCCAGTCCGCCATCTTCATATCCCGGCGCCGGGAGCAGACCACCTCACCCAGATAGATCGTATCCACCGGCCACTCCGCCGCCTCCGCGTAGAAGTTCAGTACATCCTGACGGGGCCAGCACCAGAGAATGGGCCCCAGGGAGAGTTTCATCATTTCCAGCTCCGATGCCATGCGCCCAGTGTGGTCTGCCCACCTTCGGACAGATGATCCAGCGTCTGCTGCCACTCCGGCGAGGGTTTAAAGCGCTCAGGCGCCTCCCGCATCCGGTCAATCGCCGCCCGCCAGGTCGCCGCCACCTGCCCCGTATAGGCAGGACTGCGCTGACGCCCCTCAATTTTCACTGCAGAAATCCCCAACTCATAAAGCTCCGGCAACAGATCCATGGTATTCAGACTCGTCGGCTCCTCGATCGCGTGATAGACCTCACCCCCCACATCGAACCGCCCCTTGCACAGGGTTGGATACCCCGCCTGCTCCCCCGCCTCAAAGCGATCAATCAACACGCCGTTAAGCCTTGCATCCAACCGATCCCCACTTTCCTCCCAACGCACCGCCTTCGCCGGCGAACAGGCGCCACAGGTATTCGGGGATTCATCCGTAAGGTACGACGACAGATAACACCGCCCCTCCGCCATGATGCACAAGCTGCCAAAAGCAAAAACCTCCAACTCCACCGGCGACGCTGATGCCACCTGCCGCACCTGATCCATCGACAGAACCCGCGGCAGAACCGCCCGCTTTATCCCGAACTCCCGCTCATAGAAGCGCAGCGCCTCATAACTGGTTGCTGATCCCTGAACGGACAAGTGGCGTGGAACCTGGGGATACTTCTCCGCCGCATAAGCCAGCAACCCCATATCCGCCAGAATCAACGCATCAACCCCCAGGTCCACCGCCTTATCCAACGTCGCCGTCCAATGCTTCCATCCAGCCGGCTGCGGGTAGGTGTTCAGAGCACAGAACACCCGCGCACCCCACCTGCGGGCATACTCCATCCCCTCGCGCATGCGCTTCTCGGTGAAATTCAGGCCGGCAAACTGACGGGCATTGGTGTGGTCCCGAAACCCGATATAAACCGCATCGGCCCCCTGATCCACGGCGGCCTTGAGAGCGGGGAGACTGCCGGCGGGGCAGACGAGTTCCATGGCGACCTCCAACGAAATAACAAAAGAGTCTGCTGATGCATTCTGGACCTCGGTGGAGGTGGGTATTGCTATTCGGAACTGTCTGAGGCCATGGATGGCCGAAGCAAGCTACATGGGTTTACGCGACTAAGCGTAAACGGGCTTACAGGAAGTAAGCCCTGGACCTTTTAGCGGAGCAGGACAGCGCAGCTAAAAGGTATTCACCGCGTGTCCCGAATAGCAATACCCGCCTCCACCGAGGTCCAGAATGTATTAGCAGACCACCACCCCCACAACTGAATCCGTCAAGCCCCATTCATTTACCCAATTTGCATATTTCAAAACCGTCTAACAGATACCTTATTTATCAATTTAAAGTCTCAAAAAAGACTGCTACCGTTACCATCAACCTGAATGCCCTTCAAAACGGAACCGAGGTCGCTATGAGCGCTGACTCCAAACAACTGAACCACCAGGTGGTCATCGTCGGCGGCGGCACCGCCGGCACCACCGTCGCCGCCTCACTGCTGCGCCAGAAACCCGAGCTGGACATAGCCGTGATCGAGCCCTCAGACACTCACTATTACCAGCCCGCCTTCACCCTCGTCGGCGGTGGCACCTACGAAATGGCCAAGACCGCCCGCCCCCAGAAAAGCACCCTCCCCGAGGGCAGCACCTGGATCAAAGACGGCGTCGCCACCTTCGAGCCGGACGACAACAGCCTGACCCTCAACGATGGCCGTAAAGTCAGCTACCAGACACTGGTCATCGCCCCCGGCATTCAGCTCAACTGGGGCAAGGTGGAAGGCCTTGAGGAAACACTCGGGCGTAATGGCGTATGCAGCAACTACAGCCCCGAGCTCGCGCCCTACACCTGGGAGTGCCTGAAGCAGTTCCGGGGCGGGAACGCCATCTTCACCCAGCCACCGCCCCCTCTGAAGTGCGCCGGCGCACCCCAGAAGATCGCCTATCTGGCCGCCGACTACGCCCGCAAGCATGACCTGCTGAGCGAAAGCAACTTCCAGTTCTACAGTGGCGCCGGGGCATTATTCAGTGTTCCGGATTTCGTGCCACATCTGGAGAAGGTGGCGAGCCGTTACGGCATCGGCATCAACCTGGGCCATGACCTGGTCACCGTGGAAGGAGAGCGCAAGGTAGCCACCTTCCAGATCACCGACGCCAACGGAGAGAAGCAGCGCGTTGAACAACCCTTCGACCTGCTGCACGTCACACCCCACCAGAGCGCGCCGGACTTCATCCGCCAGAGCCCGCTGGCAAATGCGGATGGCTGGGTGGACGTGGATAAGAACACGACCCAGCACAACCAGTACAAGAACGTCTTTTCACTGGGGGATGCCAGCTCGCTGCCCACTTCAAAGACAGCAGCAGCCGTGCGCAAGCAGGCACCAGTGACGGTGCAGAACCTGCTCGCCCACATGAACAGCCAGCCACTGGAGGCCAGCTACGACGGCTACACCTCCTGCCCGCTGGTCACCGCCTACGGCAAGGTGATGCTGGCGGAGTTCATCTACGACGGGGTGGTAACGCCGACGCTGCCGCTGAGCCCCTTCAAGGAATCACGCTTCTACTGGTTCGTAAAGAAGAGCATGCTCCCGCCCTTCTACTGGAACCAAATGCTGAAGGGCAAGGAGCCGGATATTGCGCACAAGCCTTTGCAGACAGGGGCCTGAATCAGGCCCTGTTCTGCTCAGCGGGGAGTGGCGGCATGGGCGCATCCAGCTGATCCGCGATGATCCGCAGAAGCTCATACTCCCGGGGATTGACTTTGCCATCGTGCAGCACGCAGTGCGCGCAGGCATCAATGAGCGCGGGCTTGAGCATGGGCGGCAGCCCTCCAAGACGCTTCAATGACGCTAGTAAATCGCGCACGCCCGGCTTCCTGTTTTCAGGCGGCTTCGGAGCCGACTCAAACCCCGCCATGGCCTCACGGTAAAGTGCCTCGGTGTCGTCCGAGGCGCCCGTGGACGCCATAACCCAGAGCAGGCTCCGCACATCCGCCATCAGCGGGGCGTAACGACGATGGGTCACACGCCGATTGCGCCCGGCCTTTTCATCGAGATGGCGTTTCAGGAACCCAAGGATGGCAATGTCATGAAGCCGAGCTCCGCGCTCTTCCCGGATCAGCGCCTCCATATCCCGAAAAAGCTGCCGGTGGGCCTGCGGTTCCAGTTCCCGCAATGCCGGCAGGGCCAGTTCGACAAGCGGTAAGCGGTAAGCGGGCCCCAGGTCACTCAGGTTCTGACCCAGGGTCCGCAGCAGAAGCTCATCAATGGCAACAGCACCAACCGGCTCGAGTTCCGCGACACGCTTGGTGATGGTTTCATGGTCCGCACCGTCCAGCGCCAGGGCAAAGCACAGATGCACGGCGCCTTCGGGTTCGTGCAGCTGCTGATTCAGGCCGCCCGGCAGCGAGGCCAGCAGTTCCCTGGCGTAACTCGTATTCACCGAAGTCACGGTGCCCGCTGTGGCAGAAGGTGCCGAGGCTTCAAGACCGCCCCCGGAGGCGAATCCCATAGCCGCACCGGGCGCCGCCCCCGCCTGCCCCTGCGCTGTGCCTCCCTGCTGCGCTTCTTTCGTGGCCTTGCGATGCCGTGCGGACATGCGCGCCATCAGGGTCTCGTCAATGGCGTCCAGGCGTGCCTTGATCGGCGGGTGAGAGGCAAGGAGCCCCCCGAAAGCGAGTGAAACGCTCTCGCCAAAACACATATGGTTCATATCTTCAGCGTGGCTGGTCGCCGTGAGCCGGGAGCCACCTGTGTCCAGGCCAATCCGGTACAGCGCCCCGCCAATGCCTTCGGGATTACGCGTGAACTGAACCGCCGCCGCATCCGCCAGGAACTCCCTTTGCCTGGATACGGCTGCCTTGATAATGCGCCCGAAAAACAGGCCCACATAGCCGACAACCACCAGCGCCAGCGCGGCGACGAGGATTGGCAGGTCATTCCGGCGGCGACCGGTATGACGATGCCGCCTCCAGGTCATGGACAGCAACAGATACTGGCCCACCTGACCGATCAACAGGATACCCGAGAGCATGGCAATCAACCGGACGTTGACGCGCATGTCGCCGTTGAGGATGTGGCTGTACTCGTGCCCGATCACGCCCTGAAGCTCATCCCGGCTCAGCTGCTCCAGCGCGCCGCGCGTCACCACCAGAACCGCCTCATTGGGCTGGTAGCCGGCCACGAAGGCATTGATGGCATCCTCACTGTCCATCACGTAAAGGCGTGGAACGGTGACGCCGCTGGCAATGGCCATTTCCTCGGTCAGGTTGCGCAGCTGCTTCTCGCCCGCATCATCCGTATTAGCAGGTACCTCACGGGCTCCGACCATACGCGCGACCCGCTCCCCGCCTTTCGCAAGGTCAATAAAACGATGCAGGGTTCCCGCCAGGATCACCAGGACCACAAGACCCATGGTAATCAGACCCTCGGGCGCCAGAAGCCAGTCCCCCAGTGGAAGGGGGTCGCCGTCCAGGAAGCCCCAGTAGAGCCCGTAAACCACGGCGGTTACTGCCACCACAATAGCAATAACCGCCAGGCTGAAGAGCCCGAACAGCACCAGTGAATTCCGGCGCGCACGATCCTGGCTTTCAAAGAATTCCATTGTGGTTCACCCGCTCAGCTGAAGGAAACGCTGGGGGCTTCCTGGATCTCTTCGGTATCAAACTCCAGCAGCTCCGCCGGTTTGAACGAGAAAAAGCCGGCCATGAAATTATTCGGGAACTGCTCACGGTAGGTGTTGTAGCTCATCACCGAGTCGTTGAAGGACTGGCGGGCGAAAGCGACCCGGTTCTCTGTCGAGTTGAGCTCTTCCATCAGCTGCTGCATGGTCTCGTTGGCCTTGAGATCCGGATAGTCTTCCATGACGGCGTTGAAACCGCCGAGGGCCTTGGTGAGCATGTTCTCGGCGCTGCCGAGGTTTTTCATTTTCTGGCCATCGCCCGGATCGCGTCGGGCATCGTCCTGGGCGCTCTCGGCGCCGCTGCGGGCTTCGGTGACGCGGGCGAGTGTTTCGCGTTCGTGGGTCATATAGCCCTGGGCGGTTTCGACGAGGTTGGGGATGAGGTCGTGGCGGCGTTTGAGTTGGACGTCGATCTGGGCGAAGGCGTTCTTGAAGCGGTTCTTGAGAGTGACCAGGCGGTTGTAGATGGTGATCGCGTAGGCGACTGCGGCGATGATTACGGCCAGGCCGATCCAGGTTGTCAGGTTCATGTACGGTTCCTCGTTATCGGTTACTCCATTAATCCTCTGATTAAAAGTCATATCGTGGTTCTTCGCCACCCCTGTCTTGGCATCCTGCGCACTTGATCGATATCAGGGATCGGTTCTGGTGATGCCGATATGCTTGGTGCAATGAGCAGAGAAGGTGATGGGGGTGGGTTTCCGGGAATCGCTATGAATCCATCCCTGGACGCTGCGCTTTCGCCATCCATGGCGAAAGAGCTTCCCGGAAACCCACCCCCACCACCTTCTCTGCTCACTCAAACTCTTAGCTCCCCGCTAACAACAATAAGGGGGTTCGATGCAGGTTCATCAGGCGGATGTCTGTGTAATTGGTGCCGGGCTCGCGGGCGTTGTTGCCGCTCTGGAGCTTATTGAGCGCGGCCACAGGGTTGCCCTTGTCGACAGTGCGTCGGCCGAGCGTTGTGGGGGTCAGGCTAACGAGGCCTTTGGGGGGATGCTGCTGAGTGGGACGCCGGAGCAGAGGCGTAATGGGATCAGGGATAATCCGGAGCTTCTGCTGGCGGACTGGCATGCTGCCGCGGGCTTCGAGGATAACGATGAATGGCCGCGTCATTGGGCGGCGTTCTATGCGGAGAACTGCCGGTCCATGATTTACGACTGGCTGAAGGGACATGGGATTCGGTTCTTCCCCTCGGTGCAGTGGGTGGAGCGGGGGAATTTCGGGGATGGGAACACCCTGCCCCGGTATCATATTGCCTGGGGTTGTGGTCGCGGCGTTGTGCAGACTCTGGCAAAAGCCCTCTTTGAGCATAGAAACCAGCATTTGCTGACTTCTCTCTTTGAGCACCGGGTGACGGATCTGGAGCAGGCCCGTGGCGCGATCACCGGCTGCAGTGGTCAGCACGGGAAGAGCGGTTTTCGCGTGCAGGCGCCGCACACGGTGTTCTGCAGCGGGGGGATCAGCGGGAATCTGGATCGGGTTCGGGCGAACTGGGCATCCTGTTACGGGGCGGCACCGGGGAATCTGTTGGCGGGGAGTCATCCGGATGCGGATGGGGCCCTGCATGATGTGGTCAGTGGGCATGGGGGGCGGGTTACGCATCTGGACTGGATGTGGAACTACGCTGCGGGGGTTCGGCAGCCGGATCCGGCGTTTGAGGGGCAGGGGCTGAGTCTGATTCCGCCGCGTTCGGCGTTGTGGCTGGATGCGTATGGGCAGCGGATCGGGCCCATGCCGTTGGTGACGGGGTTTGATACCCATGATTTGTGCTGCCGGGTGGGCAACCTTCCTCACCAGTATTCCTGGCAGGTGCTCAATCGTCGCATGGCCATCCATGAACGCCTCATCAGCCGCAAGAGCATGGGCGGGATGATGACCGATTTGAATTCCCGGATCATGGCGGATAACAATACCCCTGTCCCCGGACTCTATGCCGCGGGTGAGGCGGCCGCCGCCATACACAGCAACCCCTGAAGGGAGAACCAATAACCATGAAAAAAACCGGTGCTTCCCTGGTTCGTCACGCCCTTGAACAGCTCGGCATCCAGTGGACCTTTGGCATTCCCGGGGTCCACAACACGGAGATGTACGACGAGCTCAATCAGTCCGAATCCATACTCCCCACCCTGGTTACCCATGAAATGAGTGCGGCCTTCATGGCCGATGCGGTCAGCCGGACCGGCGCCGGTGTGGGCACGCTGCTGATCGTGCCTGCTGCAGGCGTTACCCATGCCGCCAGCGGCATCGGGGAGGCAGGGATCGACGGGATTCCCATGCTGATCATCTCCGGCGGTATCCATACGGCAAGCGGGACCCGCTACCAGCTCCACGAGATGGATCAACATGCCCTGTTGGCGCCCATTACCAAGAAGACCTGGCAGATTACCCGGCACAGTGATGTCATCCCGACCCTCTACGAAGCCTACAATACCGCCGTTACCGGCGAACCCGGGCCAGTGTTCGTGGAGATTCCCTACAACATCAGTAACTTTGTCGGGGATGTGGATGACATGCCCGACTTCAAGGCGCCGGAGCTACCCCCGATACCACCGGAAGCATCGATCCGGGCGGCTGCAGAAGCGTTGGTAGAGGCCCGCAAGCCGGGCATTTTCGTGGGTTGGGGCGCGGTTGATGCCACGGAAAGCCTCAGAGCCCTGGCCGACCACCTGGATGCGCCCGTGGCCACGACCCTTCAGGGGCTGAGCGCCTTTCCCCACAACCATCCCCTGCACACCGGCATGGGCATGGGGGATTACTCGGTGCCGGCGGCGACCAACGCCTTCAAGGATATTGACTGCCTGCTGGCCATCGGCACACGGTTCTCCGAGATTCCTACCGGCAGCTATGCCATCCACCCGCCGGAGACACTGATCCACCTAGACATCAACCCGGCGGTCTTCAGCGCCAACTACCCGGCCAGTCATACGCTGGAGGGGGATGCCCGTAACACAGTGCCGGCACTGCTCGAGGCCGTACAGAAGCTGCGTCCGGAACCGGCACACTCCGGCATACGCGGTACCATTGCCATCGATAAACAGGCGTACTACGACCAGTGGCGCCAGCACGACAGCGGCGACCGTGTGAATCCCGGGCTCTTTTTCTCAAAACTCCGTGAGCGACTCGCGGACGATGCCATCGTGATTGCCGACGACGGCAACCATACCTTCCTGGCGGCTGAACTGATGCCCATCCATGGGCCCCGACGCTTCTTTTCGCCCAGCGATTTCAATGCCATGGGCTACTGTGTGCCCGCCACCATTGGCGCCAAGCAGGCGAGGCCCGACGTTGATGTGGTTGGGATCGTGGGTGACGGCGCTTTGCTGATGACGGGCATGGAGCTGATTACCGCCGCACGCTGTGGGTTGGGCATCGTGATGGTGGTGTTCAACGACGGCGAGCTGTCCCAGATCGCCCAGGCGCAGCAGATTCCCTACAACCGCAAGACCTGCACCGTGCTGACGGAGCTGGACTACGCCGCACTCAGCCAGGCGCTCGGGGTGGAGTACGTGAGCATACCGGACAATGAAGCCCTGGAAGCGGGGCTCGCCGATGCCTTCGGAAAAGCCGCTGATAACCGACCGGTACTGGTGGATCTGCGCGTGGATTACAGCCGTAAGACGCGCTTCACCCAGGGGGTGGTGAAGACCAACCTGGCACGAATGACAACCCGGGACAAAGCCCGGGTGGTGGGACGAGCGCTGTGGCGGCGGGTGACCGGTTAAGGCCGGCACCCGCGATAAGGCTCATTCAGAACTGGTAGACCACGTGCGCACGGTAGATCATGGGATCGATTTCGACCGTACCAATATCGGCGCCGTTCAGCTCCGCGTCCGTATCAATATCCGCGTAGTAGGCGGAAGCACCCACGGACCACTGCCTGTCCAGGGGCACATCCACACCTACCTGGGCTGCCAGGCCAAGCGAGTCATCCAGGCTCAGTTCATTCGTGTTGGTTTGCGGCTGATTGGTGATAGTGTTAATTGCCCTCTGACCGGTGGCATTCAACTCTTCATCCCAGAAGGTGGTGTAGTTGAGCCCAGCCCCCACATAGGGCTTGAACCCAAGATCCGCGCCGGCGAGCGGGAACCAGGAGACCGTGACCGTCGGCGGCAGAAGCTTGAGGGAACCGATGGATGAACCGCCCAACTGGCTGGCCTCAATGTCGTGCTCAAAGGGGGTGCTGGCGAGCAGGTCCACGCTCATGTTATCCGTGACCATGTAACTGACACTGACGCCGGCCTGGGTATCCCGATCGCCCCTCAGGTCAAACGCGCCCCCCGCAACGCTGGAATAACTCCCTCCAGGCGCGATGGTGGCCAGGCCACCACGGATAATGGTATCCCCGGGCTCGTAGGCCAGGGCCTGGGTCGTGCCCGCGAGGGCGGTTACGGAAAGGGCAACGGCGATGCAGCAACGGCTTGTGTTCAGACGCATTATCTGACTCCTGCTTGCGAATTTGGACGGAGTTTACGCAAGCCAGGTAAGACCCTTTTTGATTTTTGTCAGATAAGGCGGCGTGATTAGGGGATCCCCTTACCGATGAGACTCCATCACCTATATGGGAAACCATATTCCCTCTTCCCAGCTGCATTAATCCCTAACTCTCGATAGAATCCGGCGGAAAGCTCCGATTGGTATGCCAAGGCTAATGAATCTACCTAATGCAAATAAGGCAATTATCGATCGTCAGAAACTGGAAGGCTACTGCCTGAACCCGGAGCATCCGCGCGGCAAGCATAAAGCCCGGGTCTTTCAGTCTACCTTGGGGCTCACCTCAGCGGATGCCGAATTTCTCCGCGACCAGCTCCTTCTTGCTGCAACAGAAGGCACGGCAACCTTGACCGCCAGCGACAAGTATGGAGTAAGGTATATGATAGACTATTCGGTAAATAGTCCTGATGGAGTCGCTACTGTTCGGAGTCTTTGGATAATCCGAGACGGTGAAGAGTATCCTCGGTTAACCACCTGCTTTGTGCTTTAAGGGGGCCAACGATGCAGAAAAATCCCCAAACACTCGATATCGTTGCACTCCTGGAAGACGTTGAGGAACAGGGACTGGTTCGTGGTCAGGTTGGAACGGTGGTGGAAGTTCTTGACGGCGCGTTCGAAGTCGAGTTTTCAGATGACGGAGGGCGTGCCTACGCCGAACTCGCACTGCGCCCGGACCAATTACTGGTGCTTCACCATCATCCAGTCCAAGCTGCGTAAATATGTCAAGGGAACCTGAATGACGGATAAAACCTCCCCTGGCTGATCCTGGGCCGCGAACTGGATCAGCTGGAATCACTGCTGGCCGACGGCGCTCGCATGGTGTTCCTGGAGACCCCCACCAACCCGACGCTGGAGCTCTTCGGTATTGCCGACATCGCCCGCCGTGCTCATGCCTACGGGGCCATTGCGGCCGTGGACAACACCTTCGCCTCGCCGGGAATCCGCTCTGTTATCGGGATACCCGGCAGGCTCGATCCATGCTGTGGGACGGTCCGTTCAGAAGACGCTGGTGGTAGGATTCAAAGGCGGGAGACCCCGTAGGCCAGAGACTCTCGAACCAGTCGAGCCATTCGGGGGTCACCGCTTCGATTGCGAGGGTATCCATATGGACGCCCTGGCAGACGGTCCCGTAAACCGGCATAACAGGCGAAGGGTACCGGCTGATGCGCGTGATCAGACCGCTTCGCTCACCCTCAAAATTGGGCATGCCCGCCGCACCGTTGTTCAGGACCATGGCATCGCCATTCGGGCCATCGAATCGCTGCATGAACGGCAGACAGGTATGGGTGCAGGCGAAAGCGTCCACGGCCGCGCGCTGAAACCAGCTTTCAATGGTCGCATCGCCCTGCCCCGGCTCAGGCATGGTTTCGACAGCCAACCCCCAACCCGCCAGGGATTCAGGGTCGCCGTGGATAACACCGACTCGACACTCACCCACCTGGAAACGCAACTGGCGTGGCAGTGCACCCAGTTTATCCCGCAGATCAGGACGCGATTCGATCACGCCCTTGAGATGCTCGATGATCCTGTTCGAACGCCCAACCATGGCGTCATTTACCCATTCCGGATAGGCGCAGCCACAGCCGGCGTCGGGCTCCGGGTCAGCCAGTTCGGTCTCCACATTGCCCTGGAGGGCCGTGTGCGCGAGTACCCGATCATTGATCTCAGCCATCGCGGCTGGCTCAGCGTTGAACCAGTTGAAATCGCCATTGAAGACCAGGGTTGGCCGGGGCAACCCTTTGGCCTCCTCCCGCGCCGCGAGCGCCTCCACATCATCCAGCGCCTCCCGGTTACCATAGAGACCGCCGATCACATAGAGGGTTTCAGCAGCGCGTGGCGCCAGGCCTGCCAGTCCCTCTGGCGATGTTCGATAGCCGATTGGGCAACTACGTCCCGGTTCCTGCATCATCCCCCCAAATCTCCAACACGGGCGTCACGCTCCGGCTGCAGACCCAAAATGAACACGGTAAATCCGACCACCAGAATACCAACGGTCACCACCAGAAGGTGCGAGTAGGTGTGTTCCAGCCCGGTAAGCTCGGCCAGGACCGTGATGTAACCGCTGTCTTCCAGGAAATAAAGTACAGCACCCCCAATAGCCGCTACACCATTGACGAGCAGGCTCCAGCCCGCCACGCGCCGTCCCAGAAAAATGCAGAACACGATCACCGGTGTCAGGAATAGCGAGGCCGTGCCGCTGACCGCGACAGCAGCATACAGATCGTCAGTGCCGAAAAACACCAGAAACAGGCCACCCGCCGCGAAGCCCGCCATGGCACGACGCCCATTCGCAAGCGTGCGCCGCATCAGCCCCGAGTCAACCACCATCAGTTTAGAGACGCTGGAGAACGTCGAATCCATGGTGGACACAGCCGAGAGGACCAGAGCCAGGCCCACAAGGAACATGGCGGGACCACCAAGGAGACGATCGAGGGTGGTCAGGAAGTCGCCATCGTCAGCCGCAAAACGCCCGGTGTGAACGCCAATAACGCCAAAGGCCAGAATCAACAGGGCCGAAATAGCGAAGGCGCGCAGGAAACTCTGGCGCGTCGTATCGCGATCCGCCAGAAAGCCCCGATCCATCATGACCGGATCATGGAGCGGGTAGCTCAGCACCTGCAGGAGCGCGACCAGCAGCAGAACCCAGCCAGGGCCGGTATCCTGGTTAACCCCGGCCACCAGACCACCGAGCGAGAAGCTGTCACTGGCCAGCACCAGTCCCAGCAACAGGACGATCACGACCACCAGAAAGGCGGCTTGCCAGACATCGGTATGCAGCGAAGCCCGCAGTCCACCGGCCATGGAGTAGACCAGCGTGATACCGGCTACCGCAACGATGGCCAAATCTCCGGCGCCGTCGCCCCAGGTGCTGAAGACCATACCGACCACCAGCAGGTTCGCGAACACTTCGGTCAACAGGCGCAGCGCGAGCAGAACATTGTAGGAAGCGGCACCGGCCACGCCGAAGCGCTCGGACAGGAATCCCTGGACGTTGTCGACGCCATGGTGGAACCGCAGGCGATCCACGATCAGCCAACCGGTGAGGAAAGAGCCATAGTAGGCCGTATACGCCAGGGCGCCGGGCAGGCCAAAGAAATACCCCAGGATGCCCGCATTGAGCAGCGAGCGCGCGAAAATCCAGGTGGTGACCTGGGACAGGGTCAGCGTCCAGACGCCAGGTGCGGTGCCCGCATCACTGGTCCCCCGGAAAAAACCGTCCAGGGAACGGGCACGGGGTGAAAAGAGGACACTGGCCACCGCTACCGCCACGAGGATCATCATGAAACTGGGTAAATGGATGCTCATGTTGCGCTCAGCGCGACGGCAAGCGTGACAGAAAGAATGGTCGCGACCAGCAATGGCAGGAAAGCCATTGAAGTCTGATTCCTGTTGGGTGCCATGGTTGGTCCCTTAGCTGGTTTCCAGGGTCGTACCCAGGCAATGACGCACACGGGAGCGCCATGTTACATCACCGCCTCCAGCAAATTGGGACCACTCCATGTTTTCTGAGTCTCAGGCGGCCGCGCCGGTTCCCTCCGCCGACTCAGCGACCTGCACCTCATCACCGTCCACGCGGACGGCATAGGTTGTCAACTTGTGACTGTCATCCTCAATGCAGCGGCCATCAAGCAATGAGAAGTGCTTCTTGTACAGGGGCGTGGCCACCACCGGCTCGCCCTGTATATCGCCAACGATGCCCCGGGCAATGATATTCACGCCCGAGATCGGGCAGTAGTTGTCGACCACGAAGACCCGGTCGGCCAGCTCCGGGATCAGGAAGACCGCCACCTGTCGGTCGCCGTAACGGGCCCCTACGCCGGAGCCAACGACCAGGTCGGAAAGCCGTCCGATGGTGGTCCAGCTGTTGTCAGATTGATTCATGGTGAACCTCCTTAAAGAGTTACCGCGGGAATACGTTCCTGCTTCTCGGCATTGGTGGCGGGGCGCGGCTGGCCGCGCTCCTCGACGGTCACGACATAGGGGTCGTCGCCGTCCTCGTTGATCATCTGGCGGAAGCGCTTGAGCTTCTCGGGGTCCTCAAGCGTGGTCTTCCACTCGCACTGGTAGTTCTCGACGAGCCGTGCCATCTGGTTTTCAAGGTCCTCGGCGATACCCAGTGAATCGTTGACGACGACGTCGTAGACGTAGTCCATGCCGCCTTCAAGGTTCTCCAGCCAGCGCGCGGTGCGCTGCAGCCGATCCGCGGTGCGGATGTAGAACATCATGAAGCGATCAAGGGTCCGGATCAGGGTTTCTGTATCCAGATCCTGGGCGAGAAGATCGGCATGGCGGGGGCGCATGCCGCCGTTACCCGCCACATAGAGGTTCCAGCCATTCTCGGTGGCGATCACGCCGAAGTCTTTGCTCTGGGCCTCGGCGCACTCGCGGGTGCAGCCACTCACCCCGAACTTGATCTTGTGCGGGGCGCGGATGCCCTTGTAGCGATGCTCGAGATCGATGGCGAGCTGGACGCTGTCCTGAACGCCGTAACGGCACCAGGTGCTTCCGACGCAGCTCTTCACCGTCCTCAGGGCCTTGCCGTAGGCGTGGCCCGTCTCGAAGCCCGCATCGACCAGGCGCTCCCAGATTGCGGGCAGATCGTTGAGTTTCGCGCCAAAGAGGTCCACACGCTGGCCGCCGGTGATCTTGGTATAAAGCTGGAATTCCTTGGCCACCTCGCCCAGCGTGATCAGCTTGTCCGGGGTAATCTCGCCACCGGCCACGCGGGGAACCACCGAGAAGGTCCCGTCCTTCTGCATGTTCGCGAGGAAGGTATCGTTGGTGTCCTGCAGGCCCACGTGCTCGGGGTTGAGCACGTAGTCGTTCCAGGTGGAGGCCAGGATCGAGGCCACCGCGGGCTTACAGATGTCGCAGCCGAGGCCATGGCCGTGGTTCTTCAGCAGGGTGTGGAAGTCATGAATGCCCTCAACACGGATGATGTGCTCGAGTTCCTGGCGCGTGTATTCGAAGTGCTCGCAGACATTGTTGTTCACTTCCATGCCCAGCGCGGCCATCTCGTGATCAACGATCTCCTTCACTTGGCCGGCACAGCCGCCACAACCCGTGGTGGCCTTGGTCATTTCCTTGACCTCGCCCAGGGACGCCCCTTCGTGAACGCACTGGACGATGTCGCCCTTGGACACGTTGTGGCAGGAGCAGATGCCAGCGGTGGCGGGCAGCGCGTCCACGCCCAGCGCCGGGGCGCCGCCCTCACTCGCGGGCAGGATCAGCGATTCCGGATGATCCGGCAGCTCCAGGCCATTGCTGGCGTACTGCAGCAGGGTGTCGTAATAGCCATTATCGCCGACCAGCATGGCGCCCAGAAGCTGCTTGCCGTCGCTGGAGACCACCAGCTTGCGGTACACCTGGCTGATCTCGTCGGTGTAGCGGAAGAAGCGCGCCCCGGGATTCTGGTCGCCGTGGGCATCGCCGATAGCACCCACGTCAACGCCCAGGAGCTTGAGCTTGGTGCTCATATCGGCACCCTGGAAAACGCGGTCACCGCCAGTGAGCGTATCCAGTGCCGCCTTGGCCATCTGGTAGCCGGGCCCAACCAGCCCGAAGATGCTGTTGTTCCAGAGTGCCACTTCACCAATGGCAAGAATGTTGGGGTCACTGGTCTCGCAGTGATCATTGATCACCACGCCGGCACGTTCGCCCATTTCCAGACCGGCGTCCCGTGCCAGCTCGTCCCGGGGGCGAATGCCGGCGGAGAATACGATCATGTCCGTCTCCAGCAGCTTGTCGTCCTGGAACACCATCTGGTGGCGGGCGCCGCCGCCATCCTCAATGCGCTGGGTGGCACGGCCCGTCAGCACCTGCACGCCCAGATCCTCGATCTTCTCTTTCAGCAAGGCCCCGCCCTGCTCATCAACCTGTACCGGCATCAGGCGCGGCGCAAACTCCACCACGGCCGTATCCAGGTCCAGTTCACGCAGCGCATTGGCCGCCTCCAGCCCGAGCAGGCCGCCCCCAACCACCACGCCGGTATTGGAGCGCGAGGCGGCCTCGCGGATGGCATCAAGATCGTCGATGGTGCGATAAACAAGGCAATCCTCGCGGTCATTACCGGGAATGGGAGGCACAAAGGGGTAGGAGCCAGTGGCCAGCACCAGCCTGTCGTAATTCAGGACCTCCCCGTTATCCAGGGTCAGGGTCTGTGCCTGGCGGTCGATGGCCGTGGCCCGCGTATTGAGGCGCAGGTCAAAGCCCCACTCGGCGTACTGGGCCTCCGTGGAGAAGGCCAGGTCCGAGGCCGTCTTGCCCTGGAAGTATTCGGACAGGTGCACCCGGTCATAGGCGATGTTGCCTTCCTCGCCGAGCACCGTCACCGAAAACCGGTCGGCGTGCCCACTCTCGGCAAGCTGCTCCAGGAAATGATGACCGACCATGCCATTACCGATAACGATCAGGTTCTGTTGACTCATGACTGCTTCCTCTCTCAATACCAGTGCGCGGCGTCAGGCCGCTTCACAGTGTGCTTCGCCAAAGGCCAGCCGGGGACGCCACTGGCTCAGGTCCGTCCCCTGCTGCAGATGTTCAAAGAGCCAGGGCCCGGCGGAGGCGTCGCCATAGAGGATGGCGCCAACCAGGCGGTTGTCGCGCAGCATCAGGTGACGGTACTCGCCGGCCTGGCGGTCGTGATAGACGATGGACTCGGTGCCATCGCCCGGGTTGTTCGTTTCACCGCAGGAGAAGACATCGATCCCGCTGATCTTGAGGCGCGTGGCCACGGGCTCGTCGCGGTAGCCTACCGCCAGCCCGGCCAGATGCTGGGCCAGCACATCGGCCTGCCGATTGACCGGCTCAACCAGCCCATAGGTCTGCCCCTGGAATTCGCAGCATTCGCCAAGGGCATGAATCCGGCTGTCACTTGTTCTCAGGCATTCGTCCACGCGAATGCCCTTGCCGCAATCAAGCCCCGCGTCTTTGCCAAGTTCACGGTTGGGCGTAATGCCGGCCGCGATCACCACCAGCTCCCCGGGCAACTCAGTGCCATCGGACAGTTCCAGTCCCTGCACATGCGACGCCCCAACAAGACGGGCCGACTGGCTGTTCAGCGCCAGGGTCAGACCCCGCTGCTGCAATGTGTCTGCCAGGAGGCCACCGGCCGTGGCATCAAGCTGGCGCGTGAGCGGGTAGGCCCCGCGGTGCACCAGCGTCACGGCCATTCCCTGTTTTCTCAGCCCCTCGGCCGCTTCCAGCCCCAGGAAGCCACCGCCGATAACGATGGCTCGACGCCCCGGCGCCGCCTGACCACTCAACCAGTGCACATCGGCCAGGTTGCGAAAGCCCATGACGCCGGGCAGGTCCTCGCCTTCAAGGCCCAGCGACGAAGGCCGCGAGCCGGTGGCGATCACCAGGCGGTCATAGTGGAAACGACACCCCTGCTGAGTGACGACACAGCGCTCCTGCCGATCAATGGTCCGGGCACCATCGCCGGTGTGCAGCTGGATACCGTGACGCTGGTACCAGTCGTTACCAGCGAACGACAGCTGCTCTCTGGAGGCTTCCCCCGCCAGCAACGGGGACAGCAGAATCCGGTTGTAGGCACGTTCGGGCTCGGCACCGATGACGGTGATCCGCCACGGGTGGTCTGTGCCCACCAGTGCCTCCAGCAGCCGCTGGCTCGCCATGCCGTGTCCGATAATGACCAGATCCCGTTCCATTACGGTCTCTCCTGGTTCCGCCCATAAAAAAGGCGCCGCACACTTCTCCCTTGGAGAGTGATACAGGCGCCATTGCCCTAGCTGTTCGTACGATGTCAGTGCTTTCCAGCACACCCGATCAAATGCAGACTCCATGCCACAAGTGAGCATTTCCGTCTTTTCAGCAACATAGAGGAACGCACGCACTCACGGACAGGGCTTCAACCGATTCCTGGTGGTGCAGGATCGGGCCTGGTGCACCAAAACCGACCAATGCGCCACGCCTAGGCCAGCTCTTTCTGGCGCTTGCCCTCAGCGGAAGCCGAAGGCGCTTCCTTTTCCTGGCGCGGCATCGGGGTAACCTTCTGCTGCTTCTCGTACAGGAAGCTGAGCACTTCCTGGCGGCAGTGGTTGTATTCAGCACACTCGGCCAGGGCCACCCTGTCCCGCGGGCGCTCGAGTGTTACCGGAAGCACCTCCCCGATCGTGGCCGACGGGCCGTTGGTCATCATCACGATGCGGTCGGACAGAAGCACCGCCTCGTCAACGTCATGGGTAATCATGACCACGGTGCTGTTGAGTTCGCGCTGGATTTCCATGAGCGAGTCCTGGAGATGGGCCCGGGTGAGCGCATCCAGCGCACCGAAGGGTTCGTCCATCAGCAGTACCTTGGGCTGCATGGCTAAGGCGCGGGCGATGCCCACGCGCTGGCGCATGCCGCCGGAGAGCTCGTCCGGGCGCTTATCCATGGCGTGGCCCATGTGTACCAGTTCGAGGTTGTAGGTAATCCAGTCCCGGCGTTCCTGCTTGGTCATGGACTTGCGGAACACCTGGCGTACCGCCAGCTCAACATTGTCGAAGGCGGTGAGCCAGGGCATCAGCGAATGGTTCTGGAACACCACGGCCCGCTCTGGTCCCGGCTCGTTGACTTCCCGGCCGTCCAACAGGCAACCACCCCGGCTGGCCTGCAACAGGCCCGCAATGATGTTGAGGACGGTGGACTTGCCACAGCCGGAGTGGCCGATCAGCGAGATGAATTCGCCCTCGTCCACCTTGAGGTTCACGTCTTCCAGCGCCGTGAAAATGCCTCCCTTCATGGGAAAGGACATGGACACCGACGATAGTTCGAGATGGGGTTTTGTCGTGCTCATAACAGTCTCCTCCGGGTGAGCAAAAAGTGAGCGGACAGGTCTTTCCTGAACACGCTGTAAATACCTCCCTGTACGCTCGCCTCCGCCATCCCTGGCTCCGGACGGTTCAGGAAAGACCTGTCCGCTCACTTTTTACTCATCGATAACACAGTAATAGAAAGTTCAATTACTATTCAGTTCAATGGGTTGCGCTCGATTTATCCCAGGAAAGCAGCCGCTGTAGAAACAGCATGCCCCGGTCCAGCAGCAGTCCGATCATGCCAATGACGATGACGGCCACCATGATTCGGCCCAGGGATTCGCTGCTGCCGTTCTGGAACTCGTCCCAGACGAACTTGCCCAGACCGGGACTCTGGGCCAGCATTTCGGCGGCGATCAGTACCATCCAGGCAACCCCCAGCGACATGCGCATGCCGGTGAAGATCATGGGAATGGACGAGGGCAGCACCACTTTCCAGACATGGGTGAAGAAGGGCAGGCGCAGGACCTGGCTGACGTTACGCAGGTCCTGACTGACCGAATTAACGCCCATGATGGTGTTCACCAGGGTTGGCCACAGACTGCACAGGGCGACCGTCACCATCGAGGTAATGAACGACTTGGAGAACATCGGGTCGTCCGAGGTGTAGGTGGCCGAGACCACCAGGGTCACAATCGGCAGCCAGGCCAATGGGGATACCGGCTTGAAGACCTGGATGACCGGATTCACCGCCTGGTGCAGATGACGATTCAGGCCGACCAGTATGCCCAGCGGCACCGCGATCAGGCTGGCCAGAAGAAAACCGGTCATCACGGTGCCCAGACTGGTAACGATCTGGTCAATAAAGGTCTCCTTCCCCGAAAAGGGACGGATCTTCACCTCCGCATCGGGGTTCTCCGCCAGGATCTGGGCATTGCGATCCTCCTGCATGGCAATGAACTCCGCCGCGCGCTGTTGCTGCTCCTGGTAATCCACCCACAGACCGCCCGCCTGGTCCCAGACATCCGCGGGGCCTGGAAGTGTGCCCAGCGAGGTGGAAACATTCTGCGCCGCCATGTGCCACAGCAGGAGAAAGGCGATAATGCCGATCACTGGCATACCCAGGGCCCGCAGGATGTCGGAAGGCGACAGCATCGCCGCCTTCTGCCTTACAAAGTCGGTGGCGGATGCCACCATGGTTGCCTGAGTCATGACTGGTTACTCCTCGTCGTTCAGGGGCCGAACCGGTTACTCGGGCGTCTCGTCGCCACTCAGCCCGATCTCGAAACTGTTGATGTACTCGTTCGGCTTGCGTCCGTTGTAGGGCGTGCCGTCGATGAAGTCGTCCTGCACCGGCTTGAAGCCGTCCTCGTTCTCAAAGCCCGGGAAATCATCCGCGCTCAGGGTTCCGTCCGCGATCAGCGACTTCGCGGCCTTTTCATAGATCTCGGGCTTGTAGACATCCTTTGCCATATCCATGTACCAGTCATCAGACTTCCTCTCCGGGATCTGCCCCCAGCGACGCATCTGGGTCATGAACCAGATCGCATCGCTGTAGTAGGGATAAGTGGCGTTGTGGCGGAAGAAGACGTTGAAGTCCGGCTCCGCGCGCACGTCGCCCTTCTCGTACTCGAAGGTACCGGTCATCGAGTTCGCGATCACTTCCTCATCAGCACCGACGTAACGGGATTCAGCCAGGATCGCTGCGGCTTCTTCGCGGTTGGCGTTGTCATTCTCGTCCAACCAGTGCGCGGCCCGGATCAGTGCCCGGACGACCCGCAGGTGAGTATTCGGGTACTTATCCGCCCATTGCTGGGTAACACCGAAGACCTTCTCGGGGTTATGCGGCCAGATGTCGTGGTTGGTCACCACCGGAACGCCGATGCCCTTGAACACGGCCTGCTGGTTCCAGGGCTCGCCCACGCAGTAGCCCTGGATGGTGCCGGCTTCCATGGTGGAGGGCATCTGCGGAGGCGGCGTGACGGAAAGCCGCACATCCGCCTGGCTCCGGCCGCTGTTGTCGCCCTCGGTCGGCTCGTAGAAACCGGGATGCAGGCCACCGGCGGCCAGCCAGTAACGGATCTCATAGTTGTGTGTGGACACCGGGTAGACCATGCCCATATCAAAGGACTCGCCCTCGTCCTTGTAGGATTCGACGACGGGCTTGAGTGCCTCAGCGCTGATCGGATGCCTGGGCTTGCCATCATCCCGCTTCGGCACATGAGGCGCCATCTGCTCCCAGATATCATTGGAGACCGTGATGGCGTTGCCGTTGAGGTCCATGCTGAAGGCGGTGATCACATCGGCCTGGCTGCCGCCCACACCGACGGTTGCGCCAATGGGCTGACCCGAAAGCATATGCGCCCCATCCAGGGCGCCACCGATGACCCGGTCCAGAAGGACTCGCCAGTTGGACTGGGCTTCCAGATCCACGAACAGCCCTTCGTCAAAGAAGAAGTGCTTTTCCTTGGCAATGGCAAGCGGCGCCATGTCGGTAAGCTTGATAAAGCCAAACTTGAGGTCCTGCTTCTCGGGGGCCCCGATGGCCACGTCTTCCTCAGCCTGTGCGGGACTGAAGATGGCCGTGGCCATCACGAGGGCTCCGAGAAACCCGTTTCGAAACTGAGTGTGCGTATTCATGGGTTGATTCCCCCTGGTTGTAAACAAAAAAAAGCGCCCGTCTCCAAGTGGGGAAACGGGCGCCTTTGCCGTGAAATCTGTCCAGTCTGGTGTGCAGGTCCATCTGCACATTGATGCTCCCACCCGCTCCCTGTGGTGAAAGCGCACCCCGTTCCTGAGATGACAAACAATCCTAAGCACGGCCCGTGCCAATTATTCAGGTTGCTGTTTTTGAGTTATTTTCCGGGTTAAAACCAATAATGCGCGAGCCTTTAGCCCCCGGATTCATTGCTAAATCAGTGCAGCGAACCGCACCAGTGCACCCAATCAGGACACCCTCCGGTCAGGCGACGGAGCCAGAACTGATCAGTCGATCCGACGCCACCTCAATCGGCCCACGATGACCCGCCACCTTGAACGGATGATGATGCTGGCCTTCCGGCTTATAGTTCATGATCGGCGAGTCCAGGCCCAGGGCGGCGGCCGCGTCGCGGTACAGATCCGGCCGATAGATGGAATCCAGATCCGGATGCCCGGATGCCTCCTCGCTCTGCCCCCAGACTTCCATGCGATGAAGCAGCCACTCCGCCTGCGACAGCCACGGAAAATTCGCGCTCTGGCGGAAGAAATGCTGATGGATGCGGGGATGGAACAACGACTCACCACTGCTCCCCAGTGGTGCAATGGCGTCACTCAGGTACTCCGGCCCCGAGATGACGTCGAAGACCCGCTGGCGATTGGACGGGTCATCAAGCCAGCGGCAGGCGCGGATCACCGCCTTGAGTAACCGGTGCACCTGGTCTGGATTGGCCCTGACCCAGTCCTCGCTCAATCCCAGGACCTTCTCCGGTGCGTTCTGCCAGATCTGGCTCCCGGAGACGAGCATATGGCCGACCCCCTGGTACTCCGCGAGCGAGTTCCAGGGCTCGCCCACGCAGGCAACATCGACGCTGCCCGAGGCCAGCGCGGTCACCATTTCCGGCGGCGGGACCGTCACGAGCTCAATGCGACCGCCCGGCTTAAGCCCGGCGCTGGCCAACCAGTCCCGCAGCTGCAGATAGTGGCTGGACCAGGCATAAACGGCGGCGACACGGATCGGCGTGGGACGATCCGTAACTACTGAGGCCAGGGCCCGCGCGGCCTCGGTCGGCTGGCTCAGATCAAAGCCGGTGGCCACCAGCTCATCGTAAAGCGAACGGCGTACTGAAATGGCATTACCATTACGGCTCAGCACCAGGGGGCTGACCACGCGGCAGACCGGCGCACCCAGTCCAATATTGGATGCCAGGGCCATGGGTCCGAGCATCTGCGCACCTTCAAGCATACCCACACTGACCCGATCCCGCAGACTCGCCCATGAGGGCTGCCGGTGAAGGCTGACCGAAAGGCCTTCCGCCTCGAAGAACCCCTCTTCAAGCGCCATGATCAACGGCGCCGCATCAAGCAGCGGAATAAAGCCGAGCCGTATCGTATTACTCATCCAAAGCCTCCCGACCGCTGGAAGATCCGTTCTCGCTGTCGAGAACACTGATGACGTCCCGTGCCACCTGCCCCAATCGCTGATTGCGATCCATGGCCAGCTTGCGCAGGCTGCGGAATGCATCCTCCTCGGAGCAGTTCTGTTTCCGCATGATCAGCCCCTTGGCACGCTCCACTTCCTTGCGGTCCTCCAGGGCGGTCCGTGTTTCTTCCAGCTGATCACGCAGGGACTGAAAGGACTCGAAGCGCGCAATGGCGACGTCCACGATCGGTTTGACCCGGTGCTGTTCAAGGCCATCGACGATGTAGGCGCTCACACCCGCGCTGACTGCCTGCTGTATCGTGTTGCTGTCACTCTCGCCACTGGCAAAGAAAACCACCGGCCGCGGGGCATGCTCATTGAGCATGGCCATGTTCTCGAGGGTATCGCGGTCCGGGGACTCCATATCGATGATGACCACATCCGGCTCCTCCTGGGCAACGGCCGCCACCAGCCCCCGGGTGCTGTCGCGCTGACAGATCACCTGGTAGCCCTGGGATACCAGTGCCTCATGCACCATCCGCGCCCGCTCGGGTTCGTTGTCCACCAGCATGACGCGTACACCGTTCTGATCGCCTGGCATGCTTCCACCTCGTCGTCACCTGGCACATGCCAAGCAAAAGCTGCGCCACATCTTCAGACCCCGTCTTGTCCGAATCGGGCGAGCCCCACCGGGCCTGGACTGCACCACAAGTGCACATGACGCCCCATTAGAGGGAGGAATTGCCACTACTGAAGCCGCCGGAAAGCGCTGCACGGCGGTTTGAGCGATGCGGCACAGGATATGCTTAATAGAAAATGGTCATCGAAACAGGAAGCGAACCGGTCTTTCCTGAACCGTCCGGAGCCATGGATGGCGGAGGCGAGCGTACATGGAAGTATTTACAGCGTGTTCAGGAAAGACCGGTTCGCTTCCTGTTTTGATGATCAGCAATTCCTTATGGAATCCCTATGGGTACCGTTGCCCGAGCTTCGACCTCGACTCCGTTCGAGTGTTGATCTCGGGCTTTTTTTCGTCGGGAGCATTGGTAATGAACGATATCCGGACCACCTGCCCCTATTGCGGCGTCGGCTGTGGGGTCCGAGCGACGCCGTCTGGCGAGGCGCTGCTGCCGGTCAATGGTGACGAGGCCCACCCCGCGAACGCGGGCAGGCTCTGCGTTAAGGGTTCAGCGTTGCATGAGACCCTCGGGCGACAAGGGCGACTCATGCACCCTCGCGTCAGGGGTATGGAAACAGACTGGGACAGTGCCCTGTCGGCAATCGCCGATGGACTGGCCGCGATCCGTGATCAGCATGGCCCGGAGGCAATCGGGCTCTACCTGTCGGGCCAGCTTCTGACCGAGGACTATTACGTCGCCAACAAGTTCGCCAAGGGCTTTCTCGGCACCCCACACGTGGACACCAATTCCCGGCTCTGCATGTCCTCGGCCGTTGCGGCCTACAAGCGCGCGTTTGGCGAGGATGCCGTGCCTGGCTGCTATGAGGACCTGGAGCAGGCCGAGTTGCTGGTTTTCGCCGGCGCCAACCCCGCCTGGAACCATCCGGTGCTTTTCCAGAGGATGCAGCAAGCGTTTTCCGAAAACCCGGGGCGCAGGGCCGTGGTTATTGACCCGCGACGTACGGCCTCCTGCGACATGGCGGACCTGCACCTGGCACTGAAACCGGGCACGGATGCCATTCTCTGGAACGGCCTGCTGGTCTGGCTTCACGAGCAGGACGCCATTGACCGGGAATGGGTGGAGGCCCACTGCGACGGGCTCAACCGGGCCCTTCTCAGCGCCCGCGCCAGCGCGCCGGATCCCGCTTCGGTCGCCAGACAGTGCGAGCTGGACGAGGCCGATGTGCGTTGCTTCTACCACTGGTTCACGGCAACGCCCCAAACCGTGAGCTTCTGGTCCCAGGGGCTGAACCAGTCCTCCAGCGGTACCGACAAGGGCAACGCCCTCATCAACTGCCACCTGGCCACCGCTCGCGTGGGCAAGCCGGGCGCCTCACCCTTCTCCATCACGGGCCAACCCAATGCCATGGGCGGGCGCGAAGTGGGCGGACTGTCGAATACCCTGGCCGCCCACCTGGACTACGATACCCCAGGTGCCGTGGCCGAGGTTGAGGCCTTCTGGCAGGCACCGGCCATGGCCGACAAGCCGGGCCTGAAGGCCGTGGAGCTGTTCGAGGCCATGGAACGGGGCGAGATCCAGGCGATCTGGATCATGGCCACGAACCCGGCCGTGTCGCTTCCTGATTCAGAGCGGGTTCGTGCCGCCCTCGCGCAATGCCCGCTGGTGATCGTCTCGGACTGCGTGGACGACACGGATACGCTGGCACTTGCCGATATCGTACTACCCGCCTGTGGCTGGGGCGAAAAGGACGGGACGGTCACCAATTCCGAACGCTGCATCTCGCGCCAGCGTGGCGCCCTGATCCCCACGGGCGACGCGCGCCCGGACTGGTGGATCATCAGCCAGGTGGCCCGGCGCATGGGATTTATCCTGGGATTCAACTACGCCAGTCCCGCCGAAATCTTCCGGGAACATGCCAGACTCTCAACCCGGCTTCGCAGCGGTCGGCTGCAGTTTGACCTGGAAGGCCTGGCGGCCCTGTCCGATCGGGAGTATGAGGCCCTGGCCCCCATCCGGTGGCCCGTGACCGACGCGCACCCCGAAGGCTGCCAGCGCCTTTTCACGGACGGGCGTTTCGCCACAGCCGATGGTCGCGCCCGCCTGGTGCCGGTCACCCCGCGCGTGCCCCAACAGGCAACGGACCCGGACTGGCCGCTGCGGATCAACAGCGGTCGTATCCGCGACCAGTGGCACACCATGACGCGGACCGGCCGCGCCCCTCGCCTGCTGCAGCACTACAGTGAGCCCTTCATGGAAGTGCACCCGCTGGACCTGGCCGCCAATGGTCTGCGGGACGGAGACCTGGCCTGGCTCCACAACACCAAGGGGCAATACCTGGGACGGGTACTGGCGCATGAGGGGCAACGGCGGGCTGAAGTTTTCGTTCCCATTCACTGGAACGACCGCGTGACGTCCAGCGCCGTCGCCTCCAGCCTATTTGCCGGCATCACGGATCCCGTATCCGGGCAACCCGAGAGCAAGCACGGCGCCGCTCGCCTGACCCCCTACGCCTGCATCTGGGAGGCTCGGCTCCTGACCGGGCCGGGTGCCTTTGAACCGAAGGGGGATCTATTCCACGCCCGGGTGCCATTGGCGAACAGCGTCTGCTGGCATCTTGCCGGAAGCCAGATCATGGACTGGCCCTCAACCGCCAGCGACTGGCTTGGACGCATGCCCGACGCGGAAATGGATGACCCCGGCGCCGGACGCTACCGTGCGGCCTGGTTCCACGACGGACGCATCACCGCCGTGCTGTTGGCCGAACCGGAGAATGACTTCCCCGGCCTCGACTGGCTGGATGGACTCTTCGGCGAAAGCGCCCTGGTGGAGGAAGCGCGGCGTCAGGTCCTGGCGGGGCGCGCCGCCGACGCACCCGACCACGGGCCCGTGATCTGCTCCTGTTTCCAGGTGGGTCAATACCGCATCGAATCCGCCATTGATTCCGGCCACACCAGCGTCGCCGAACTGGGGGAGGCGCTGAAATGCGGCACCAACTGCGGCTCCTGCATCCCGGAACTCAGGACCCTGCTCGAACGCCAGGGCCAGGAGGCCGAGAGCATGCCATCGCCCTGATTATCACATTGGGCGCCTCCTCGGGTAGAATCGCGGCCTTCGACATCGATTTCCCGGGGTCCGTCACCATGACGCTGTCCGCACTGAGCCACCACTACCAGCATCTTCTGGAACGACTGGACGCCGACCCGGTAACGCCGCTGCGCCAGCCGGCGCCAAGGACTGGCGCCGATGAACCCAGTCTTGCCGATACCATGGCGGGCCCTGCCCTCGCGGATTCGCTTATCAGCGACCTCGCCGCAATCCTGGGCTCACCGGACACACGAACCACCGCGACCCAGCTCTGGAAACGCGTTGCCCTGGACATCCTGGCACCGTCCATGGTGCTCTGGCTGACCGACCAGCGTCTGAGCCTCCCTGAGCCGACCGCCGTCTACTGGTCCCGGGACCAGCAGAAATGGTTTGCCGATGGCAGTGGCCAATGGCGGCACTATGAGACGACCGACGCTGCTACGCAGGCCCTTGGGCAGTGGCTTGAGGGGACCGAGCAGTACTTTCGCGGTCAGTGGCCGGTCAGCAAAAGTGGCTTCTGGAGCAGCGTGGCGCTCGCCGCGATAAGGCCCTACGCCGCTGTGCGGCTCGAGCTTCCAGCGGGCGAATGGCGGGCCCAGGCCGACGCCTGGATGGCAATGATGCCCGGCCCTACAGCCCGCTACCTGCGCTGGTTCGAGGAAGGCTCCAGTTCTGGCCCCCGCCTCGCGCCCCAGCGTCGCGGTTGCTGCCTGAAGTTCCAGTTGCCGGGCAAGGACCACTGCAGCACCTGCGGTTTTCGCCGCTGAGGCGCTCAATCGCCCTGGGGCATGGGAGCGCCACGGCTCAGGCGCTCCACGGCCTGCTGGCACTGGGCATCGCGCTCATCGCTGCTGCGCACACCCAGGCCCAGATCCCGCAGGCGGCCGTCCTCCAGCCCATAGATGAATCCGTGCACGGACAGTTCCTGGCCGCCCCGCCAGGCATCCGCGACGACGGTGGTCCGGCAGACGTTGGCAACCTGTGCCACCACGTTCAGCTCACAGAGCTTGTCCGTGGCCGCTTTCTCATCCGGCTGGGCGGCCAGGAGTTCCTTGTGGTCGGCCGCGACGTTCTGGATGTGGCGCAGCCAGTTGTCGATCAGGCCCAGGTGCGCATCCTGGTACGCGGCATTAACCCCACCGCAGCCGTAATGGCCGCACACGATCACATGCTTGACCTTCAGCACTTCCACGGCGAACTGCAACACCGACAGCAGGTTCAGGTCCGTGTGCACCACCACATTGGCCACGTTCCGGTGCACGAACAACTCACCAGGCATAAGCCCCACCACCTGGTTGGCGGGCACCCGGCTGTCGGCACAGCCGATCCAGAGGTAATCGGGTGCCTGCTGCCGGGAAAGCCGCTCAAAGAAATCCGGATCCTCGGCGAGTGTGTCGCGAACCCATTGGGCGTTGTTATCGAACAGATGCTTGAGTGCTGTTGCCACGATTCCCCCTTTACGTCTGTGACCGTCAGCCCCATCTTACCGGGCAGCGGACCGGCGGGGAACCGGATTGCGAGCCCTCGATTAAAGATTTATATTGTATGAATCTTTAATCCAGTCCCGGACACCACATGCCGAGTCGTCGCCCAAACCGCCTGAGGAGCCACCGCCTGTTCTTCCCGGCCGCCTGTCTCTATGCCGCCATCGCCCTGCCATTGTCCATGGCCGCGATGCTGGCTGGGTGGGACGGGACGCCCGGTCTTGCCGGCAGCCACCACGGCCATGAAATGATCTTCGGCTTTGCCCTGGCCGTGATCGCCGGCTACACACTCGGCCCCCAGCCCGCGCGCTGGCTGGCCCCGCTGTTCGGGGCCTGGCTGTTTGCTCGTCTCGGTTACGCACTGGCCCCCGGCTTCTGGCTGAGCCAGTTACTCAGCCCCGCCTTCGCTCTGCTGCTGGCCTGGCGGGTGGTGCCCCGGTTCAACGCCGCCAAGAAATGGCGCAACCGCATGCTGGTGCCGCTTATGCTGACGCTCTGTGGTCTTCCCGTACTCTGGCTCTTCCTCCCTGTTTCACCCATGCCGGAACCGACAACCCTGCTGCACACTGGTGTGATCCTTCTGCTGCTTCTGATGACCTTCATGAGCGGGCGTCTGATCGCACCCGCAGTGGGGGGTACACTGGAAAAGCGCGGCATCACGCAGGAGGCGCGGGTTCAGCCCAGGATCGAGGCCGCACTGATCCTGATGCTCGGAGCAGCGGTGCTGACCACCCTGGTGCCGTTGTCGCCATGGCTTAGCGGCGCCCTGCTGCTGGCGAGCAGCCTACTGATCCTGGTCAGAACCCTGCGGTGGCGGCTATGGCTCTGCCCGGACCGCCCGGATCTGCTGGGCCTGGCGGCTGGCACGCTCTGGCTGTGCATGGGTGCCGGCGGCTTTGGGGCGTCTCTGCTGCTGGGTCGAAACCCGTCCGCGCTCCTGCACCTGATCACGGTGGGCGCCCTGGGTACACTGACCATTGGGGTAATGCTGCGGCTCCACTATCACGCGACCCGCCGACAACCCCCGCCGGTCAGCGTGCTTCTCATCACCCTTTCAGCAGTGGCACTGGCGGCGGTGGCGCGCCTGGCTGCGGGCCCACTTCCCTGGGATGGGCCGATGCTGCTCTGGGCCGCAGCGGGAGCCTGGTCACTGGCCTATGCAGTGACGGCCTCCGCGCTGCTGTTTCATCGCTGATTCACAGCCCCAGCCTGTGGGCTCGGCTGGTAAAGAAGATACCACTGGGCTTCTCTGCCTCCATGGTGGTTATCTTCTCGAGTGTCCGGGTGTCATAGACCGTGACCCGGTTGCTGTCCCTGGCGGATATCCAGACCGTTTCGCCCCTGGGGCTGAACTCCATATGCAGCACGGCCTCGCCGGGCTCGAGGGTTCGGATGATTTCAGAGGTCTGTGGATCGATTACCTGGACCACATCGTTCTTCGGATGGGCAAAGCTGACCCAGATCTGGCGATGGTCCGGGCTGGCCATGACAAAGACGGGCTGGCCCTGAACCGGAATCCGCTCGCTGAGATTCCAGCTCTCCATATCCACTTCCAATACCTCATGGGCACCGACGGCAGGCACGAAGGCACGATCCCCGGCGATGGCCCAGCCCTCCAGATGGGGCATCTTGTAGACCGGCAGCCGTTCCTCACCTTTGCCGTAGTCGGAAAGAATATGCTGGACGCCATTCTCCAGATTCCAAAGATCCAGTAGTGACAGACCATCCTCGCCGAAAAGGCCGGCAATGTAATAACGGCCCTGGCCCGTAATCAGCCCATCATAGGGCTTGCTGCCCGCCTCATAGCGAGTGACTTGCGGCTCGGATGAATCCATATCCAGAACCCAGATCTCCCCGGCATCAAAAAGGCTGAACACGAAGCGGTTGCCGGGGGCATCCACCAGCCCCACGGTCTTGGATTGTTGGGTCTCGCCCGCCTCATCCTCATACTCCGCCGGCACGTTCGCCACCTGCTCCAGGGTTTCGCTGTTAAAGACCTTGACCCCGCCCGGCTCGTAATTGGAGACCGCCACATAGCGACCATCCTGGGATATGGCACCACCGATGCTGTTGCCGGACTGCTTGATCCGCTGATCAATGGAACGCGTTAACAGGTCAACCTTCGTGAGCCCGCCATCACGCCCAAACACATAGCCATAGCGTCCGTCCCGGGAATAGACCACCGAGGCATGGGACAGGTCGCCAAGCCCCTCGACGCGTCCAAGGACCGTCTTCTCGGTCGTATCAACCACCAGAACCGATCCGGAGGCGCGTTCAATAACCAGTCCCAGATCCCCTGTCCCGCGTAAGGCGGATGGCTCGTGGCCTGGCCCCGTCAGCACCTGGCAGCCGGCAAGCAGCATTAACAACAGCAGCGGCCCGACCAGCCGCAATAGCCTGTACTCTGATCGCATCAAATCACCTTGAATCGTCATTGTTTACCAGCGCGCCGGATTTAAGGGCCTCGCTGATCCAGCGAATCTCATCATCACTCAGCAGATCCTTCCAGGGTGGCATGGCGGTTTCCGGGACGCCGGTGCGGATAATGGCAGCCAGCGCCGCAACCGACCGGTTCTCGAGATCCGAGGGCCGCAGCCCGGGACCAAGCCCCCCTTTCAGGGTCATACCATGACAGGAGCCACAATCCTGCAGCACAAGCTCCCGCAACTCAGACTCGGAGGACGGCTCCGCATGCCCCTGCGGAGAAACAGCCCCGAGCATCGCGATGATCGCAAGCCTTCTTTTCCAACGGATCATAGCCCCACCCTACTAACGCCCATCCGGCAATCGTGACTATCGCGCCGGAACTAATCATTGATTTTAGTTAACAGTTTCCCGGAAGTCCTTAGATTGAATGGGTATCTCTTTGGTGGTAACTCACCTCTTAAAGCACTAACTGATGACTTTCATCAATGATAGGGCATTAATAAAAAGAAATATTGGTCATGTATAAAAGGTGCCACCAAAGGAGAACACGCTGATGAATGCAACCCACTATTTCTTTAAACCCATGGCGCTCGCCGTTGCCATTGCGGCAACGGCGGCCATGCCCGTACATGCCGCGGACAACGCGGACAAAAAGGAGCACGGCGACGAGGCCAGTGCCGCCTACCAGGGCGCACCCAGTGGCATTGATCCTGAATCGACCAAGGATATGATGAGTTCTGAGGGCGCGCCCTCCATGACCAAGGAGAACTGGAACGAGGCGAAACAGATCTTCTTTGATCGGTGCGCGGGCTGTCACGGCGTGCTGCGCAAAGGTGCAACGGGCAAACCGCTCACACCGGATATTACCCAGAAGCGGGGCATGGCCTATCTGAAGGCTTTCATACAGAGCGGTTCGCCCGCCGGCATGCCGGCCTGGGGCGAGTCGGGCGAGCTGAGCGACGAGCAGGTCGAGATGATGGCGAAATACATCCAGCACCCGCCACCCGAGCCGCCGGAATTCGGCATGGAGCAGATGCGTGAGAGCTGGTCCGTGGATGTAGCGCCCGAGGACAGGCCCACTGAACCCCAGAACGACCTCAACCTTGAGAACCTGTTCAGCGTAACCCTACGTGATGCCGGCCAGGTTGCCCTGATCAGCGGGGATACCAAGGAAATCATCAAGATCATCGAGACCGGCTATGCCGTGCACATTTCACGTATGTCAGCCTCCGGACGCTACCTGTTCGTGATCGGCCGTGACGCACGCGTGAACATGATCGATCTCTGGATGGAGGAACCTACCAACGTTGCCGAGATCACCGTTGGTCTTGAAGCACGCTCAGTTGAAACCTCCAAGTTTGAGGGCTACGAGGACGACCTGGCCATTGCAGGCAGCTACTGGCCGCCGCAGTACACCATCATGGATGGCCAGACGCTGGAGCCGAAGAAAATCGTCTCCACCCGCGGCATGACGGTCAATGAGCAGGAGTACCACCCGGAGCCGCGCGTGGCGGCCATTGTTGCTTCCCACGAGCATCCGGAGTTCATCGTCAACGTCAAGGAAACCGGCATGGTCAAGCTGGTGAACTATAAGGACCTTGAGAACCTGAGCGTGACCACCATTGAAGCGGCTCCCTTCCTGCATGACGGTGGCTGGGATCGCACCAAACGCTACTTCCTGACCGCGGCCAATGAGTCTGACAAGATCGCTGTAGTCGACTCCAAGGAACGCGAACTGGTAGAGCTTGTCGATGTGGGCAGTATCCCCCACCCCGGCCGTGGCGCGAACTTCGTTGATCCGGAACACGGCCCCGTCTGGGCTACATCCCATCTGGGCGACGACACCGTCCAGCTGATCGGCACCGATCCGGAAAACCATCCGGACAATGCCTGGAAAGTGGTCCGCACTCTGGAAGGTCAGGGCGGCAGCTCGCTGTTCATCAAGACCCATCCGGAATCGGACAACCTCTGGGTCGATAACCCACTTAACCCCAATGACGAAATCAAGCAGAGTGTTGTGGTCTTTGACATCAACAATCTTGATGAGGGTTACGAGCGACTTCCGATTGCTGAGTGGGCCGACCTGGGCGAAGGGCCCAAGCGGGTCGTCCAGCCTGAGTACAACAAGGCCGGTGATGAGGTCTGGTTCTCGGTCTGGAACGGCAAGGAGCAGAGGTCCGCCATCGTGGTTGTTGACGACAAGACGCGCGAACTGAAGAAGGTCATCGACGATGAGCGTCTGGTGACCCCAACAGGCAAGTTCAACGTCTACAACACACAGCACGACGTGTACTGAGGACGGGTGACCTGATGCAACTGGACGCGACCGACAGGCGGCTGATTGACCTCTACCAGAGGCAGATGCCTGTAGCGTCCCGCCCCTTTCTCATCATGGGAAAGGAAGTGGGCCTCTCAGAGCAGGCAGTCATTGACCGCCTGGAGGCGCTCCAGGCGCATCAGATCATCAGCCGGGTTGGCCCGGTTTTCGAGCACAGCCGCGCGGGCGCCAGCCTGCTCGCGGCTGTTGCTGCACCGCAACACGAGATTGATCAGGTCGCCGACCGGATCAATCACTTCCCGGGTATCAATCACAACTATGCCCGGGAACATACATTCAACCTCTGGTTTGTCATGACCGCGCCGGATGAAAGAACGCTGGCGACGCGACTGGATGAGCTGGAGGAAACACTGGCGCTGCCAGTGCTAAGGCTGCCGATGATCGAGGCCTATCACATCGACCTCGCCTTCAACATCGACTGGGAGGCAGTCTCATGAGTCATATGCCCCAGGCCATTGATGCGACCCTGAGCCATGCGCAGAAACTGCTGATACTGCGCCGCCGGCTGGAGACCGGGCTGCCCCTGTGCCCAAGGCCCTACAGGGTGCTGGCGGAGGAGTGCGGTCTCACCGAGGAGCAGGTGCTGGATGCTACAACCGAATGGCAGGCAGAGGGCCTGATCAAACGGATGGGGCTCGTAGTGCGCCATCGCACCCTGGGGTATCGCGCCAATGCCATGGTGGTCTGGAACCTCCCGGATGAGGAGGTTGCCGCTATTGGCAATGCCTTTGCGGAAGAGCCCTTCGTGACGCTCTGCTACCAGCGCCCACGACAGCTTCCGGACTGGCCTTACAACCTGTTCTGCATGATCCACGGCACGGATCGGGATCAGGTTCTGGAGCAACTCCGACAGCTGCGCGAACGTCATGGTCTTGAGAATACGGAGCATGCCGTTCTGTTCAGCCGTAAGGCCTATCGACAATGCGGAGGCCGTTATGTCGGTGATGGAAACACCTGAAAAAACGCCGGCACTGAGCGACACTGAGCGGGCCATTCTCAATCGCCTGCAGGACGGTCTGCCCCTGGTTCCGCATCCCTATGCGGTCGTGGCCGAGGAACTCGGCATCGGCGAAGACAGCCTGCTGGAACACCTTCGGTCCATGCTGGACTCCGGTCTGCTGACCCGTTTCGGCCCCATGTTCCACGCCGGTGAAATGGGCGGCGGCCTGACCCTGGCGGCCATGGCCGTCCCGGAGGAGGATTTTGAAACCGTGACCGAACAGATCAACCGCTTCCCGGAAGTGGCCCACAATTACCGCCGGGAACATGACCTGAACATGTGGTTTGTGCTGGCCACCGAAGAAGAAGAGGCGATTCCCCGGGTCATCCGTGAGATTGAATCCCAGACCGGTTATCCGGTCTACAACATGCCCAAGGAGGAGGAGTTTCATGTCAACCTCCGCTTCTACGTCTGAATCAACGGCCCTGGGCAGCGTGGACCGGGATCTGATCGTAGCGACCCAGCAGGGGCTGCCGCTGGTGTCCGACCCCTGGGCGGCGGTGGGCGAACAGATCGGCATCAGTGGCGACGAAGCTCTGGCCCGCTTCCAGCGCCTCCAGGCCAACGGCGCACTGCGCCGCATCGCCGCCGTGCCCAACCACTACCGGCTGGGCTTCGGGTTCAACGGCATGACAGTCTGGGACGTGGACGATGACCGGGTCAGGGAGCTGGGTGAGTCAACGGGGGAACTGCCCTTTGTCAGTCACTGCTACCGACGACCGAGACACCGGCCACTCTGGCCCTATAACCTGTTCGCCATGGTGCACGGCACCAGCCGTGACGAAGTGGAAACCAAGGCCGAACGCATTCACGAGCTGCTGGGCGATGCCTGCCACGGGCACCAGATCCTGTACAGCTCCGCAATCCTGAAAAAAACGGGGTTGCGCCTTCAGCGCAAACGATAAGGGGGCGCCATGTTCAGAATGACCCGTTACATCAAGAGCCTCATGCACCCCACCCCGGTGCCGCCGCCCGCGCAGCCACCCGGGCCCGTGGTCATCTGGAACCTGATCCGCCGCTGCAACCTCACCTGCAAGCACTGTTACTCGGTGTCTGCGGACATTGATTTCGAGGGCGAGCTGGAAACGGACGAGGTCTACACCGTGATGGATGACCTCAAGAGTTACGGCGTACCGGTGCTGATTCTTTCCGGTGGCGAGCCGCTGATGCGGCCGGATATCTTCGATATTTCCCACCGCGCCAAGCAGATGGGTTTCTACGTGGGCCTGTCCACCAATGGCACCCTGATCACCGAGGACAACATCCAGCAGATTTCCGATGTGGGCTACGACTACGTCGGCATCAGCATTGACGGACTGGAAACCACCCACGACTGGTTCCGCCAGAAGCAGGGCGCCTTTGCCGAATCCATGAAAGCGGTCGCGCTGTGCCGCCAGGCCGGGATCAAGGTGGGCCTGCGCTTCACCCTGACCCAGGACAACTTCCATGAGCTGCCAGACATACTGCAGCTGCTGGACGACCACGACATCGACAAGTTCTACCTCTCGCACCTGAACTATTCAGGGCGTGGCGGGCGCAACCGCAAGCGCGACACCTGGTACGACATGACCCGCCAGGCGATGACCATGATGTTCAACCACTGCCACCGCGAGCTCCAGCAGGGCATCGAGCGCGAGTACGTCACCGGCAACAACGACGCCGACGGTCCCTTCCTGATCGAATGGGCCAGGGAGCACTACCCGGATCAGGTGGAGACCCTCTGGCAGCGGCTGGTGAACTGGGGTGGCAACTCATCGGGTGTGAACATCTCCAACATCGACAATCTGGGCAATGTGCACCCGGACACCTTCTGGTGGAACTACACTCTGGGCAACGTCCGGGAAAGACCCTTCTCGCAGATCTGGAGCGACGAGAGCGACCCGCTGATGGCCGGTTTCCGCCAGCGGCCCCGGCCGGTAAAGGGACGTTGCGCAGACTGCCATTACCTGTCCGTGTGCAACGGCAACACCCGCGTGCGGGCCTATAACGTCTCCGGGGATTTCTGGGAAGAGGACCCGGGCTGCTACCTGACCAACCAGGAAATCGGGGTGCCCGAGAGCGACCGCCGTGTGGCCACGCCTGCGATGGAGATTCCGGTCCATAACCTTTAAGGGAGCGCCGTATGGACAACACCAACCAGAAAAAACGCCTGGTGGAATTCCAGCTGGCGGAGCCGCCCTTCCGGGCCGGGGATGTCGCCATCGTCGGCGCGGGCCCCGGTGACCCCGGGCTTCTCACCCTGCGCGCGCTGATGCTCATTCAGCAGGCTGATGTGGTGTTGCACGACCGCCTTGTCTCCCCGCAGGTCATGGAACTGGTCAACCCGTCAGCGGAATGCCTCCACGTGGGTAAGTTCAGCGGCAACCACTGTGTCCCGCAGTCGGACACCAACGCCCTCCTCGTCGCCCGGGCACAACAGCAGCAGCGGGTGGTCAGACTCAAAGGTGGCGACCCCTACATCCTGGGTCGCGGCGGCGAGGAAGCCGAATACCTCATGGAACACGGCGTACACTTCCAGGTAGTCCCGGGTATCACCTCGGCCTCCGGATGCGCGTCGCACTGCGGCATCCCCCTCACACATCGGGACCACGCCCAGAGCGTGACCTTCGTGACCGGCCACCGCAAGGCGGACCAGAGCCTGGATCTGGACTGGACTTCCCTAGCCACCCCCAACCAGACCAGGGTCTTCTACATGGGGCTGAGCAACGCCGGGGCCATTGCGCACAACCTGATGCATCACGGTGTTGCGGGCAGCTGTCCCGTGGCCCTGATCGAACGGGGAACAACAGCGCAGCAGCGCATGGCGGTGACGTCTCTGGCCGAGCTGCCGGGCACCGCGAAAAGCAGGCAGTTCCAGCCGCCAACGCTGATTATCGTTGGAGAGGTCGTAGCGCTTGCAAACAAACTGACACCATCCCATAGCACGTCGATCCGCCCACCGATTATCCGGGCGCACCAGGGAGTACCATCTTGAAGCCCACTCTCGCTAACGCTGCATTCCTCGTCCTTCTGGGTATGGCCCCGACGCTGCACGCCAGCAACAGCGAACCCAGCGCCAGCGAATCGCTCTATCAGAAGCACTGCGCGAGCTGCCACGGCTCCGACCGACTCGGCGTTACCGGGCCAGCCCTGTTGCCGGAAAACCTCTCGAGGCTTTCCAGGGAGGACGCGGAGAGCGTCATCCGTAATGGGCGCGCGGCCACCCAGATGAGCGGCTATGAAGAGGTGCTTTCAGACGATGGGATCAGCCGCCTGGTGGATTTCATCTACACCGAGCCGGAAAACGATCTGGAATGGAGCAAGGAGGCCATCACGGCATCCCACCGTGTTCCCAATCCGGTGGACACGCTTGATCCTTTCCCCATCTATGTGGCGGACCTGATGAACCTCTTCCTGGTGGTTGAGAAGGGCGACCACCACGTGACGCTGCTCGACGGCGACCGCATGGAGCCGATCGCCCGTTTCCCAACCCGCTTTGCGCTCCATGGCGGGCCCAAGTACAGCCCTGATGGACGCTTTGTCTACTTCGGCTCGCGGGATGGCTGGATCACCAAGTACGACCTGTACAACCTCAAGGTGGTGACCGAGATCCGGGCCGGCATCAACATGCGCAATATTGCCGTCTCCGCCGACGGCGAGCACGTTCTGGCCGCCAACTACCTGCCCCATACCATGGTCCTGTTCGATGCCAAGGACCTCAGCCTCATGGAGGTGATTCCGGCGGAACGCCCGGATGAAAACCAGTCCGCGCAGACCAGCTGGCACAGCCTGGAATACCAGGATGCCATACCCCAGGCGATGGAAAGCTCCCGCGTCAGTGCTGTCTACACTGCGCCACCCAGGGACAGCTTCATCGCGGCCCTCAAGGATATCCCCGAGGCCTGGGAAATCCGGGTTGTGGATGGTGAGGCCCGGATCCGACGCATGCAGACTGAGACCAATCTCGACGACTTCTTCTTTGATCAGGATTACCAGCACTTGATTGGTGCTGCACGCGATGGCCAGAAAGCGCATGTGATCAGCCTGGACACTGGGGATACCGTCGCCACCCTGCCACTGCCCGGGATGCCGCACCTGGGGTCCGGCATCACCTGGGAATACGAGGGCCGGCGCGTGATGGCCACGCCGCATTTCCGCACCGGTGCCGTCTCCATTATCGACATGGAGAACTGGGAGGTTCTCAAGACCCTGGAAACCGCCGGCCCCGGGTTCTTCATGCGCAGCCATGAAAATTCCCGCTACGCCTGGGTGGATGTCTTCTTCGGCCCCAACAATGACAAGGTCCACGTCATCAACAAGCAAACCCTGGAAATCGAAAAGACGCTCCAGCCGGAACCCGGCAAAACCTCGGCTCACGTGGAGTTTGATCGTTACGGCGAGAAGCTTCTACTCAGCATCTGGGACGACGACGGAGCGGTGATCGTCTATGACGCCGACACCCTGGAAGAACTCAAGCGCATTCCCATGAAGAAACCGTCCGGCAAGTACAACGTCTGGAACAAGACCCAGTACGAGGAGGGGACCAGCCACTGACAGATGTCAATATGAGGGATTCCGCCCGGGTTTAATATATTAGATTAATCTTTATTGAACGCAGATCGCTCGGGGGACATCACTTGGCCACACCGTCGCGCTGGAAGAACGCACTCATCATTGCTCTGTCGCTGGTGGTAGGCATCGCCTTTGTTGTGGTGATGACCAACCTCAGGCCTGGGCCCGAGGAGTCCGACTCAACCGCCAAAGCCCTGGATGTAAGGGTGATGCCTGTCACCCCCATGCCCTTTCGGGTCGAGGTCCAGGGTTATGGCAACGTCCGGGCGGCCCAGCGCTGGCAGGCGGTGGCACGGGTCGGTGGCCGCGTCACGGAGCGCCATCCCGATCTGGAAAGCGGCAACCTGATTGACGAGGGGACCGAGCTGCTACGGATAGACCCCACCCGCTACGAGCTGGCGGTGGCCAGTGCCGAGGCGGACATTGCCTCGGCGCGCAGTGACAAGCGCCAGATTGAACAGAAAGCCGCCAACACCCGGATGCTGTTGGAGCTGGAAAAAGAACGCCTGGCCCTGGCGGAAAAGGAATTGGAGCGAATTCGCACTCTCGCCGACAGGGACGCGGTCTCCCGCACCCGGTTGGACGAACAGGAACGCGCCACCCTCCAGCAGCGCCAGGCCGTGCAGTCCCTGGAGAATGAGCTGGCGCTGATCCCCAGCCAGAAAGACAACCTGCAAGCCCGCATTGCCCGCACCGAATCCGCACTGGGACAGGCCAGACAGGATCTTGAGGATACCCGTTTCAGGGCTCCCTTTGATCTGCGCATCCATAAAGCCAGCGTGGAACAGGATGAAGAGGTGCGCCCTGGGCAGACCCTGTTCATTGCGGATGGCATTGCAGCCGCCGAAGCCGTCATCCAGCTCCCGGTCGTCCAGCTGCGCCGGCTTCTGCGTCAATTGCCGGATCAACCTGTCGCACAACCCCGCGCACAGATCGCGGACCTCCACCGGCGTATTGACCTGAGCAGGATCGACGCACAGCTCTCCCTTGCCGGGGATCCGGAGACCAATTGGGAAGCCACCGTAACGCGCCTTGCCAGCGGTCTTGATCCGGGTACGCGCACCGTCCAGGTGGTTCTGAGCGTGGACGAGCCCTACCGCAACGCCAACCCACCGGAACAGCCACCACTGGTGCGCGACATGTATGTGCAGGGGACCCTGGCGCTCCCCACACCCGAAGACGTTATCGTGGCCCCTGCAGCGGCCATCCATGAAAACACTGCCTATCTGGCTGATGAGCGCGATCAACTGGAACGCCGCAGCGTCTCGGTGGCCTGGAGCCAGAATGATCTCGCCGTCATTGATGATGGCCTTAAGCCGGGGGAACGACTCATCCTGGACGACCTGGTTCCGGCCATCGAGGGGACGCCACTGAATCCGATACGCGACGACGGCGCACTGGAGACCATCCGCGGCCAGGCCCGGGGTTCCACGCCATGATCCGCTGGTTCGCCGCGCACCCCACGGCAGGCAACCTGCTGCTGATCCTGATCCTCGCCATTGGCCTCTTTTCAGCACCCAACCTGAAACGCGAGACCTTCCCGGATTACCGCCCGCCGGAAGTCAGCATCAGCATGGAATACCGGGGGGCGACGGCGGCGGACGTCGAGGAGGCCATCTGCCGGCGCTTCAATGAAGCGCTGCAGCGGGTGGAGAACATGGAGGAGCTTACCTGCACAGCCCGGGACAACATGGCCCAGGCCGTGGCCAGCATGGAACGTGGCGGCGACATGGGTCGCTTCCTGGACGACATCCGCACCGCCATCGAAGCCCTGCAGAACCTGCCGGAACGGGCCGAAGACCCGATCATCGAGGAACGCCACCGTACCGACCTGGTCGCCGCCCTCGCCGTCTCGGGCCCCATGTCGTTCAATGACCTGGAAACCTACGCGGATGACCTGGAGGACCGGCTGCTGCGCCTCGATGGTGTAGCGGACGTGGTGACACAGGGCCTGTCACAGCGCCAGTGGCAGGTGCAAGTGGCCCGGGACGAACTGCGCCAGTATGGCCTGGCCGCGACGGATATCGCCGCTGCCATACAGCGCCAGAACCTGGACCTGCCACTGGGCACACTGGAGACGGAACGCCAGGACGTCCAACTGCGATTCGTGGACCAGCGCCGCCGCGCTGAAGACCTTAAGGACATCCGCGTCATCAGTGGCAACAGTGGCGCCGAGATACGACTGGGCGAGATTGCCGACGTATCCATCGCCCACGAACGGGCCGAGGAACGCGTCATCTTCAACGGCGAGCGGGCGATCATCCTGGAAGTCCACAAGAACCTGGGCGCGGATTCACTGCGCGTCATGGACGCGCTTCAGAGCTTTCGGCAACAGGAGCTCGAAGCGAGGGGCGGCACGGTCAACCTTGAACTAACGCAGGACATGACCTCCATCGTTCGCGACCGCCTGCGGATGCTGGTGGAGAACGGCATCTTCGGGCTGGTGCTGGTGGGCCTGGTCCTGAGCCTCTTCTTCCGCCCCCGCCTGGCGCTGTGGGCCCTGTTCGGCCTGCCCGCCGCATTTGCCGGGGCCTTTGCGGTCATGCTGCTGAGCGGACTCACCCTGAACATGATCACACTGGTGGCACTGCTGATGGCCATCGGTATTGTCATGGACGATGCCGTGGTCATTACCGACAACATTGCCGCCAGCGCCTCGCGGGATCGTTCAACCCTGGAGGCGGCAACCCATGGCGCCCGCCAGGTCCTGCCCGGCGTCATGTCGTCCTTTCTCACTACCGCCTCCGTGTTCCTACCACTGTCATTTCTGGCCGGCGAAATGGGCGCTGTACTCGAAGTGTTACCGGTCGCCCTTCTCGCAGCCCTTGCAGCCAGCTTGATTGAGGCCTTCTGGATCCTGCCCCATCACCTCAAGGGCAGCCTCAGGGCACTGGAGGGAACCCCTGATTCCAGGCTCAAAGCGGGCTTCAGCCGGCGCTTTGAGGCACTGCGGGAACAGACCGGACGCGTGGCGGATCGTGCCATTCAGGCCCGCTACGCCGTAATTGCCCTGATGCTGCTCTTCCTGTTCGGTTCCGCTGGCGTCATCGCCTTTGGGACGGTCAAGATGGATGGTATGCCGGACATCGAGGGTGACGTTCTGGAGGCACGAATCCTGATGCCCCAGGGCACCCCACTGGAGCGCACCCAGGCGGTTGCCGACAGGGTCAGCAGTGCCATGGGGACGATCGATCAGGACCTCACTCCCGAGCAACCCGATGAACAGCCCCTGGTCGACAACATCCAGACCCGTTTCAACCACCATGCCAGTGCCGGAGAAACCGGTCCGCATATCGCGACCGTGATGGTGGACCTACTGACCGCAGAGCAGCGCACCACGGACCTGGCCACCCTCAGACAGCGCTGGTATGACGCCATTGGCCCCGTTGAAGGCCTGATCAGCCTCAATATCCAGGAACCCGGCTTCGGCCCCGCCGGTATCCCCATCGAGATCCGCCTCCACCACGACGATCTGACCACCCTGAAGCAGGCCGCCACGGATCTTGCCGCAGCAATCGGGGGTTATGCGGGCACCCTCAACATCATGGACAACCTCCGGCCCGGGAGACCCCAGCGACAACTGTCACTCAGGGAGGGGGCTCTGGCACTGGGGATTGATGCCCGCGATGTGGCGAACCAAGTCCGCACCGGCGTGCTCGGTGACCTTGTGGACAGTGTCCAGGTAGGTAATCAATACATCGAGGTATTACTGCGCCAGACAGACACGGAACGCAACACTCTGGATTTCCTGGAAGACAGTGTCGTCTTCACTGCCGGCGACCGGGCCGTACCCCTGACTGAGGTAGCCCGCATTGAAACCGCACGGGACTGGGGCCAGATCACCCGGATCAACGGACTTCGCACGGCCACCGTCACCGCTGACGTGGACACACGCACGGCTAACGCGGCCGAGATTGTCGGTGAGCTTAAAGGAAACGCCTTTGCGGCATTAAAGAACCGCTACCCCGGTCTCGGAATCACCGTTGAAGGGCAGACGGCACGCTCCCAACAAACAGGCCAGTCCATCGCCCGGGGCCTGCTGATTGGACTACTGGGGATATTCCTGATCCTGTCCTTCCAGTTCCGCAGTTACATCGAGCCCGTAATCGTGATGCTGGCGATTCCCGTCGCCTTCATGGGCGCCATCTGGGGCCATATCCTGATGGGCTACAACCTCTCCATGCCATCGCTGATCGGGGCGGCCTCGCTGGCAGGGATCGTGGTAAACAATGCCATCCTGCTGGTGCAGTTCATCCGCATCCACCGTGACAACGGCCTGGACGCGCTGAGCGCAGCCAGCCAGGCCAGCCGCGACCGGTTCCGGGCCATCTTCATCACCTCCAGCACCACCATCGCGGGGCTGCTGCCGCTGTTGACCGAAACCAGTACCCAGGCGATGGCGGTGATACCCCTGGTGATCTCCGTAGTCTTCGGCCTGCTGATCTCAACGGTGCTGATCCTGATCGCACTGCCGGCGTTCTACATCATCCTGAATGATCTGGGGCTCACCACCACGAATGCAGACGCCGACCAGTGAGCAAGGGCTTTCAACCGCCCTAACCATGAGCGACTCGCTTGCCCTTATAGATTCATATTTTTAGAATCATATTGTAAATATTCCCCAGATCACCCAGCGACCACTCCCAGGGAGACCACCTAATGATAGCCATCCGAAACAGCCTGCTGGTCGCGTGCCTTTCAGCACTGACCTTGGTAGCTGTGCCTGCAGCGGCCGAGGACGTTACCTCCGATCTGAACCCCAAGTTACGGGCACTGCTGCAGAAGGAAATGATTGGAATCGAGACGGCCATGAAGGACATCTACAGCGCCATCATCCGTGGCAATCACGAGTTGGTGAATGAAAAAGGCCAGGCCATTCACGACAGCTTCATTCTCGCCCAGGAATTAACCGATGAGGATCGCCAGGCGCTCAAGGCGGCTGTGCCCAAGGCATTCCTGAAACTGGACCAGAAATTCCACAAGCAGGCCGAAAAGCTGGCAGCAGCCGGCAATGAAAAGAATACAGGAAAACAGAAGCAGCTGTTCGACCGCATGACGGACGCCTGCGTGAGCTGTCACAGCCGTTTTGTGGATGAGCGCTTCAGCGGCCTCAAAAACTAAGCCCGGCGGCGTGCGCAGCCGGGCCGATCCGCATCAGGACTGTGAGGCATCCAGTGCCTGCTCAACATCCGCCAGGATGTCATCCACATGCTCAATACCAATGGCAAGGCGGACCAGATCCCGCGAAACGCCGGCGCTGGCCAGTTCCTCGTCATTGAGCTGACGGTGGGTAGTGGTGGCGGGATGGCACGCCAGACTCTTTGCATCGCCGATATTAACCAGGCGCACGATCATCTTCAGGGCATCGATGAATCGAGCCCCAGCCTCGTCGCCCCCTTTGATACCAAAGGAGAGAATGCCGGAGGCCCGGCCATCCATGTATTTCTTCGCGAGCCCATGATAACGGCTGGATTCCAGGCCCGCGTAGTTGACCCAGTTCACCGCCGGGTGCTTCTCCAGGTACTGGGCAACCGCGAGCGCATTGTCGCAGTGGCGCTCCATGCGCAGATGCAGGGTTTCAATCCCCTGCATCAGCTGGAATGCATTCATCGGCGACAGGGCTGCGCCCATATTGCGCAGGGGCACCACCCGGCAACGTGCAATAAAGGCCGCCTCACCCATGGCTTCGGTATAGACCACACCATGATAGGAGGGGTCCGGTTCATTCAGCATGGCAAACCGCTCGGGATAATCAGCCCAGGGGAAACGCCCGGAATCCACAATCGCGCCGCCCAGTGTGGTGCCATGCCCACCCATAAACTTCGTCAATGAATGGATAACCACATCGGCGCCGTGTTCAAAGGGGCGCCACAGGCAGGGAGTGGGAACCGTGTTGTCGACAAACAGGGGCACGCCGTGGCGGTGACCAATCGTGGCCAGCTTTTCTATGTCAACGATGTTGCCGGCCGGGTTGCCCACGGTCTCGCAGAAGATCAGCTTGGTTCGATCATCAATGCGAGACTCAAATGCATCCGGGTCGTCAGCACTGACAAACCGGACCTCAATGCCCTGTCTCGGAAGTGTATGGGCAAACAGGTTGTAGGTTCCGCCATAGAGCTGGGTGGTGGTAACAATATTGTCACCGGCCTCAGCAATGGCCTGGATGGAAGCGGTGATGGCCGCCATGCCGGAAGCCATGGCCAGCGCCCCAACACCGCCTTCCAGCAGCCTGACGCGCTCCTCGAGAACGGCATTCGTCGGATTCATGATCCGGCTGTAGATGTTGCCTTCCACTTTCAGGTCGAACAGGTCGGCACCGTGCTGGGTGTTGTCAAAGGCATAGGAGGTGGTCTGGTAAATCGGTGTGGCTACGGCTTTCGTGGTGGGGTCGGGATGGAATCCACCGTGAATCGTCAGGGTCTCGGTTTTCATGACGCGTCCTTGAAATGCAGCTGTTATGATTTTTGCCAGCGTTAGTATGCCCCAGCCCGGCTATGATCAGAAACAGGTATGGCACCAGTGGGCGGAAAATTCGTCCGGGACGCAAGGCTCCTGCTGGTTTGAAACGGGTGCGACGGTTACACTATCCGCCCTCCAGTCCAGTTCACAATCAGGTCCGAAACTTCTATGAACGACGCTCTCATTGCTCCCTCAATCCTGTCCGCGGACTTCGCCCGCATCGGCGAGGAAGTGGACAACGTCCTGGCCGCCGGCGCGGACATGGTGCACTTCGATGTGATGGACAACCATTACGTGCCCAACCTCACCATCGGCCCCATGGTCTGTGAAGCGCTGAGAAAGCATGGCGTCACCGCCCCGATCGACGTCCACCTGATGGTCAAGCCGGTGGACGACCTGATCCGGATGTTCATCGATGCCGGCGCCAGCTACATCACCTTCCACCCGGAAGCCTCGGAACACATCGACCGCTCCCTGCAATTGATCAAGGACGCCGGACTGAAGGCCGGGCTGGTCTTCAACCCGGCCACGCCCCTGCACTACATGGACTACGTCCAGGACAAGCTGGACATGATCCTGCTGATGTCCGTGAACCCGGGCTTTGGTGGCCAGTCCTTCATCCCTGGCACCCTGGACAAGCTGCGCGAGGCACGCCGGAAAATCGAGGCCAGCGGCCGCAATATACGGCTGGAAGTGGATGGCGGCGTGAAGGCGGACAACATCGGCGAGATCGCCGCAGCGGGCGCGGATACCTTCGTGGCCGGATCGGCCATCTTCAAGCAGGCCGACTACCGGCAGGTCATTGACGAGATGCGCCGGAACATCGCCCAGGCGCACTCCATCTAGCTTTTCGCCAGGCGCCGGTTCAGGGCCCATACCGACAACGGCGCAAAGGTCACCGTGATGGCAGCCGCCCAGACCAGGGACCAGAGCGCGGGCTCAAGAACCGGGCCACCATTGAGCAGCCCCCTCGAGGCCTCCGTCAGCAGCGATACCGGGTTGACGTTAACCACCGTCTGCAGCACGGGCGGCATGGTCGCCACGGGGACAAAGACACTGCTGACAAAGGTCACCGGAAAGAGCGCGGTGAAACCGAACAGCTGGACGTGCTCCGGATCCTTCGCCAGAACGCCCACCAGTACCATCACCCAGGACATGGCGAGGGCGAATGCCAGCAACAGCACCACCATGACCAGCACCCAGCCAATGGGTTCACTGGTCCGAAATCCCAGCAAGGCCCCCACTACCAGCAAGAGCGCGATGCACCAGGCCTGCTTAACCATGTCCGCGAGGATGCGCCCGGCCAGCGGTGCCCAGCGGGCGATGGGCAGAGCACGGAAGCGGTCGAAGACACCACGGGTCAGGTCCGTGTTCAGGCCGTGGCCCACGTAGACGGTGACGAACACCAGGTTCATCACGATGACACCGGGCAGCATGAACTGCAGATAGTTTTCAGTGGAGCCGGCGACAGCACCGCCGAACACATAGAGGAACAACACCAGGAAAAGGATCGGCTGGATGCTGAAATCCGCCATTTCCCAGGGATTGCGCCGCAACTGCAACAAGGTTCGCCAGGCCAGGGTCAGAGTCTGGTTGGCGCCCGCCATTGCCCGCCTCATGACGCTTCCTCCCCGGTACCCTCTCCCACCGGTTCCGTCTCAGCATGACGCCCTGTCAGGGACAGAAAAACATCATCAAGACTGGGTCTGCGGAGCATCAGCTCTCGTACCGTCATACCACCGCGATCAAGTCCCCTTACAACCTCGTTGAGCAGGGCGGGATTACTCAGGGGGACCGTCAGACGCCTGCCATCAACTTCCGGGGAAACCCCTGTAACATCCCGAATCAGCTCCTCCAGGAGTGGCAGATCCCCATCCCGGTCCGCGTGCATCTCGAGGGTCTGGGAGCCAATACGCGCCTTGAGTTCGCTGGACGTCCCGGTAGCAATGACCCGTCCCTGGTCGATCACCACGAGTTCATCGGCAAGGGCATCCGCCTCGTCCAGGTACTGGGTGGTCAGAAGCACGGTCGTTCCCCCGGCAACCAGGCGACGGACCAGGTTCCACAGATCCAGCCGGGCCCTGGGGTCGAGGCCCGTGGTGGGTTCATCCAGGAAAAGGACGCTGGGCCGACCGACCAGGCTGGCGGCCAGATCCAGCCGGCGGCGCATGCCACCCGAATAGGTCTGCACGGGCCGATGGGCCGCCGCGACCAGATCGAAATCCGCAAGCAGCTCATCCGCTCTCTCCCGGCATTGCCGTCGGGCCATACCCAGAAGGCGACCGATCAGGATCAGGTTCTCACGGCCGGTCAGCTTTTCGTCCACGGAGGCGTACTGGCCGGTCAGGCCCAGATGCTCCCTGACCTGATGCGACTGCGCCACTACATCGAAGCCTTCAATGCTTGCCTTACCTGCGTCCGGGGCCAACAGCGTCGAAAGGATGCGGACAACTGTAGTCTTGCCCGCACCATTGGGACCGAGCAGCCCCAGAACCGTGCCACGACGGACGCTCAGGTCCACGCCATCAAGGGCCTTCGTCACACCGAAGTGCTTGACCAGGCCCTCGGCGCGAATCGCATCTTCCATAGGTTCGGCCTTCGATTCGTAGCCAGACAGCTGGTCAGGATAGCGCCGCCCGGGCCTGGGCACCAGCAACCAGGAAGCCTGGATTTCAGAAACGGTGCGGCTCAAACTCCACGGACTGGGGCACCTGCCCCAGGAGCACGATCCAGCCGCGATAGCGCCCTTCTCCGGTCGCGGTAAAGTCGAAGGTGAAGGTCCGACGGAAGCGCAGCCGCCCCCGATCATCGCGCTCAAGTCCCACCCCACTGAGATAGACACTCTGATCCAGGAGAAAGACATCGGCCTTCTCACAGGCCGCACGGGCGGCGCGAACCGCCCGTTCCTTGGTTTCCAGGGCCCGCCACCAGTACCAGGCGCCAAATGCCGCAACAAACAAAAGTGTCAGTGTGACCAGGTCAAGCTGCATGCAAATCCTCCAAACGTGGCGCCATCTTAAGCCAGTCCCCGCCGCCTCAACAGGAATATTAAGTAACTGCCTCCAATCAGCACCGCCTAGGCTCCAGCTCACTGCAAAAACCATTAGTAGCATTTAGTATTTTACTTTAATAAAATATTAAAGACGATACTAAAAGGCACTATTTGATGGGACTAAACTGGCACTTTCCACGACATGATTTAACTGAGCGTTTTCTATCCACGTTTGGCAGTGGTGTTTCCAACACACTCACTCTGTTTGCACCCCGGCGGATGGGCAAGACGGAGTTTGTTCTGTACGACCTGATCCCGACAGCGCACGATCACGGCTATCTCTGTATCTATGTGAGTTTCTGGGAAAACCCTGAAAACCCTGCCCAATGCCTCCAGGTCGGCCTCGACCGGGCTACATCCGGGCTCAACTGGTTCCAGCGGAAATGGCGCCGTCTTGGGACACTGGAGGATTTGAAAATTAGCGGTGAAGTTGGACCAATCACGGTTCGGGGCAGCGCTGGTGCAAGCTTTCATTCTTCAACACAAAGCAGCGACGGCTTCCCGGAACTGCGTGATCGTTTTGAGAAACTGCTCCACGGTAAAACACAGGTTCTACTGTGTCTGGACGAGGTCCAACACCTCGCAACAGACACACGATTCGAGCCTTTGGTTTCATTTTTACGTACGCTGATCGACGAACATCGCGAAAAGCTCTTTGTTGTCTACACCGGCTCATCCCGGGATGGCCTTCAACGACTGTTCAGCCGCCGTAAAGCGCCCTTATTCCGTTCATCCTCTCAAATTGATCTTCCTCCCCTTGGCTCAGAGTTCGTAAGGCACATGACTGAAACGTTTGAGCTCGCAACACAGCGAAAAATCGATTTCACCTCAGCTTTGTGGTCCTTCCATGAACTGAAACGGGTGCCCAAGGATTTTCGAGCCGTCATTGAACACATGGTGCTTTCCGGCGAGACGGATATAACGGAGGCTACCCGGGAATACGCCGAACAGATTGACGATGAAGCTCAGTATCTTCAGCAATGGCGCCGTCTGAAGCCCATCGACCAGGCCGTATTGGCCTGGATTGCATCAGATCAAAGCGGGCCCTATACAGACGACGCAAAAGCCTACATTGCGACGTGGCTGGGGTGTGAAACAGAGGATGTGCGCCCTCATATGATCCAGAATGCGATCAATCGACTCCGCGGGGAATTCATCGCCAAGCTTGATCATGGCCTCTGGGACTTTGAGGACCAAAACCTGAGGGAGTGGGTGCGAATACTGATTCAATTGGACAGGCCTCCCGAAGCCTGATGAAACGCAACTCTTGTTCCTGTCCAGATAAAGGAGAGACAGATTTGACGCAACAGGGGAATGGTTGCTTCAGCAGTATCGCTTCGCTATCCTTATTCCAGTTGCCAACCATTGGGAGACCGGACGTGACAGCCGGACTGAAAAAAGCAGACCAACACGTGCACCCCGCACGCTGGGCAAATCCGCGCTGGCGATGGTGAACTGAACACCATTGATCGCGACGTGGCCCTGGCCACGATTCCACAACGCCCATGCTTTTTTCAGGACAGGACCCATGACACCCGAACAGTTTGCTGCCTATGCCGGCGAAGGCTATAACCGTATTCCCGTTCACCGGGAAGTCTTCGCCGACCTCGACACGCCATTGAGCACCTACCTCAAGCTGGCCGACGCACCGTACTCCTACCTGCTGGAATCCGTGCAGGGCGGCGAGAAATGGGGCCGCTACTCCATTATTGGACTGCCCGCCCGGGAACGGGTGCGCGTGAGCGGTCACCAGGTGACCCACGAAAGCGATGACGGCGTGATCGAATCCATCACCGCCGAGGATCCGCTGGGCTACATCGAGGCCTTCCAGGCACGCTTCCATTCACCGGAGCTGCCCGACATGCCCCGCTTCAATGGTGGACTCGTCGGCTACTTCGGCTATGACACGGTGCGCTTCGTAGAGCCGCGCCTGCATGACACCGCGCCACCGGACGAACTGGAGACGCCGGACATCCTGTTGATGGTGTCCGACGAGGTGGTGGTTTTCGACAACCTGCGGGGCAAGCTGCACCTGATCGTCCAGACCAGCCCCTCCGCTCACGGCGCCTATGAATCCGCCGTGGCAAGACTGGATGAACTGGAGACCACGCTGCGCCAGACCCGGGTCAACGGTCCCGTCTCTCCCAACGCTGCCAACAGCCGGATCGAGGAACGGGACTTCCATTCGGACTTCACCCAGCAGGATTTCGAGGACTCGGTCGAGAAGATCCGCGAATACGTACTGGCTGGCGACGTCATGCAGACCGTCCTCTCCCGACGCATGTCGGTGGCCTTCGAGGCGCCGCCGCTGAACCTGTACCGGGCGCTGCGCTGCCTCAACCCGTCGCCCTACATGTATTTCCTCAACCTCAGGGACTTCCACATTGTGGGTTCCTCGCCGGAGATACTGGCGCGGGTCGAGGACGAGGAAGTAACGGTCCGCCCCATGGCCGGGACCCGCAAGCGCGGCGCCACCGGCGAGGAGGACAGGGCACTGGAGGAAGAACTCCTGGCGGACCCCAAGGAACTGGCCGAACACCTGATGCTGATCGACCTGGGGCGCAATGACATTGGACGGGTCACGGAAACCGGTTCGGTGAAGCTCACCGACAAGATGACGGTCGAGCGCTATTCCCACGTCATGCACATCGTCTCCAACGTCACAGGCCGCCTGAAAAAGGGGCTGTCGTGCATGGACGTGCTGCGCGCCACCCTGCCCGCCGGCACCCTGAGCGGCGCCCCCAAGATCCGCGCCATGGAGATCCTGGACGAACTCGAGCCGGTTAAACGCGGTATCTATGGCGGCGCCGTGGGGTACCTGTCCTGGAGCGGCAACATGGATACGGCCATTGCCATCCGTACTGCCGTGATCAAGGACAATACCCTGCACATACAGGCCGGCGCCGGCGTGGTCGCGGACTCAGTGCCACGCCTGGAGTGGAAGGAAACCCAGAACAAGGGCCGCGCTATCTTCCGGGCGGCTGATATGGCCCTGACGGATTTCGACCACTGACCGGCGAGGAGTGACCGCACATGCTTTTGATGATCGACAACTACGACTCCTTCACCTACAACGTGGTCCAGTACCTGGGTGAGCTGGGCGCGACGGTGGAGGTCCACCGCAACGACACCATCACCATCAGCGACATCGAGGCCATGAACCCGGAGCGCATCGTGATCTCGCCCGGGCCTTGCTCGCCGGATGAGGCGGGCATTTCGCTGGAGGTGGTGCGCCATTTTGCGGGCCGGGTGCCGATTCTCGGCGTCTGCCTGGGCCACCAGTGCATCGGCCAGGTTTTCGGTGGCAAGGTCATCCGCGCCGGCCAGGTTATGCACGGCAAGACGTCGATGATCCATCACAACGGCCAGGGCGTCTTTGCCGGGTTGGAAAACCCCTTCGAGGCGACCCGCTACCATTCGCTGGTGGTGGACAAGGACCATTGGCCCGAGGATGAGCTGGAGATCACCGCCTGGACCCAGAATGAGGACGGTTCGATGGAAGAGGTGATGGGACTGCGGCATCGTTCCCTGCCCATCGAAGGGGTGCAGTTCCACCCCGAGTCCATCATGACCCGGCACGGGCACGAACTGCTCGACAACTTCCTGAAAATGCCGAACCCGAGGTAACCACATCATGGACATCCAGACCGCCATTGCAAAGGTGGCCGAGCGCCAGGACCTGAGCACGGACGACATGAAAGCGGTGATGCGCACCATCATGCAGGGCGAGGCCACAGACGCCCAGATCGGTGGCTTCCTGGTGGGCCTGCGCATGAAGGGCGAGACCATCGACGAAATCACCGGCGCCGTGGAGGTCATGCGCGAACTGGCCACCGGCGTCACGCTTACTCAAAGCCCGGTGGTGGACATCGTGGGCACCGGCGGTGACGGCGCCAACCTGTTCAACGTGTCAACCGCCGCCACCTTCGTGATCGCCGCCGCCGGCGGCCATGTGGCCAAGCACGGCAACCGCTCGGTGTCTTCGCGCAGCGGCAGTTCCGACCTGCTCGACCAGGCGGGTCTGCGGCTGAACATGGCCCCGGAACAGATCGCCCATTGCGTGGCGGAAACCGGCGTTGGCTTCATGTTCGCGCCCAACCACCACAGCGCCATGAAACATGCCGTAGGCCCGCGCAAGGAACTGGGGATGCGCACCATCTTCAACATCCTTGGCCCCATGACCAACCCCGCCAACGTGAAACACCAGCTGATCGGCGTATTCAACGGTGACCTCTGCGTCCCCATGGCGGAAGTGCTCCGGCGCCTCGGCAGTGAACACGTCCTGATCGTGCACTCCGAGGACGGCCTGGACGAGATCAGCCTGGCCAGCCATACCCGCGTCGCCGAACTGCGCAATGGCGAGGTCACGGAATACCGGATACGCCCGGAGGACATGGGCATCAAGTCCCAGGCGATCACGGACCTGCAGGTGCATGACGCCGCCGAATCCCTGGCACTGATCCGGGAGGCCCTGGGTCCTGAGCCCGGTGAACGGGCCGCCCTCGCCCGGGACATGATCGCCCTCAACGCGGGCGCCGCCCTTTACGCCTCGGACCTGGCAGAATCCCTGAAAGCCGGTGCTGACAAGGCCCTTGAAGCCATGGCCAGTGGCGCCGCTCTGGAACGCATGGACCGGCTGGCAACACTGAGCCAGACCCTGGAGCAACAGGCATGAGCGACACGCCCACCATCCTGAAGCGCATCGTCGAGCGCAAGCACCAGGAAGTGGCCGAGCGCCGCCTGCGGCTGCCCCCGGATGAGTGCAAGGCGGAAGCCCGCCATCAGCCGGAACCCCGAGGATTTGCGGCGGCGCTTCAGCGACGCATCAATGCCGGGGACCCGGCGGTCATCGCCGAAATCAAGAAGGCTTCCCCCAGCAAGGGCGTGATCCGTGACCCCTATGACCCGGCCGGCATCGCCGAAGACTATGAACGCCACGGCGCCGCCTGCCTCTCGGTCCTGACGGACCGGGATTTCTTCCAGGGCAGCGAAGCGGACCTGATAGCCGCCCGCGAAGCCTGCAGCCTGCCCGTGCTGCGCAAAGACTTCATGGTGGATGAATACCAGATCCACGAGAGCCGCATCGCTGGCGCGGACTGCATCCTGCTGATCGCCGCCTGCCTGTCCACCATCCAGATGCAGGAGCTTGCTGGCATAGCGCAGGAGCTGGGGATGGACGTTCTCGTGGAAGTGCACAACAGCGACGAAATGGACCAGGCCCTGCGTGTAAAAAGCCCGCTGATCGGCATCAACAACCGCGATCTGCACAGCTTCGAGGTCTCGCTGGAGACCACTTTTGAGCTCCACGAACGTGTCCCGGAGGATCGCCTGAGCATCACCGAAAGCGGCATCCACACCCGCGATCATATTTCCGCCATGCGCGAACGCGGCATTCATGCCTTTCTGGTAGGCGAGTCCTTCATGCGCTCCCAGAGTCCCGGGCAGAAGCTGGCGGAGCTGTTTTTCCCCGCCTGAATCACGAACAATCCTGAATCGGCCAGGGGTACTGGTATGGCCGCCCGGTCCCGGAGGCCCAATTGCGGGAAATGTTCCTTTAGGGCACCACGATCGTACCTCCCCACATGTAATCCAGCACGCCCGGGATTGTCCTTTAACCGACACATTATCTAAGCTGATCGCGTTTGTTCATCAAGGAGGCGCCAATGCCCCGGTCATTGTCCATGCCATTGCGTTACCTGCCCTATGCCGCCAGCATCATCGGATCCATTGCCACCCTGCCATTGATCACCCTGCATCCGGGATGGACCGTAGTGCCTGGAATCCTGGTCGCTTTCGCAATACTGGGCACACGGGATATCCTGCAGCGCCGGCACACAATCAGCCGCAACTACCCGATACTTGCTCATTTCCGCTACTTCCTGGAGTCCATAGGCCCGGAGATCCGCCAGTACTTCATTGAGTCGGACACCGAAGCCATGCCCTTCTCCCGGGAGCAGCGCAGCATTGTCTACCGGCGGTCCAAGAATATCCTCGACAAACGGCCCTTCGGCTCGCTTCTGGCGATGTACAACCCAGGGTACGAATGGCTCAACCACTCAATGAGACCCGTGCACCTGGACAGTTATGATTTCCGCGAAGTGGTCGGGCCCGACTGCAAACGACCCTACAGCGTCAGTGTGCTCAACATCTCTGCCATGAGCTTCGGCGCGCTCAGCGCCAACGCGATACTGGCCCTGAATACCGGCGCCCGCAAAGGCGGCTTCTACCACGACACCGGCGAAGGCGGCATTTCCCGTTACCACCAGGAACCCGGTGGGGATCTGGTCTGGGAAATCGGATCGGCCTATTTCGGGTGCCGCAACCCGGACGGCAGCTTCAACCCGGAGGAATTCAAGCGCAATGCCCGACTCGAGCAGGTCAAGATGATCGAGATCAAGCTCTCCCAGGGCGCCAAGCCCGGGCATGGTGGCATTCTGCCCGCGGCCAAGGTCACACCGGAGATCGCCAGGGCCCGGGGTGTGCCGGAGGGTGAGGACGTGGTTTCCCCGTCAGCCCACAGCGCCTTCACCACACCGCTGGAGCTTATGGACTTCATCGGTCAACTGCGTGAACTGTCCGACGGCAAGCCCGTGGGTTTCAAGCTGACCATCGGCCATCCCTGGGAATGGTTCGGACTCGTCAAGGCGATGCTGGAAACCGGGGAACACCCGGATTTCATTGTCGTTGACGGCGGTGAGGGAGGTACCGGTGCCGCGCCGCTGGAATACATCAACCGGATTGGTGAGCCCCTGAGTGAGGGCCTGCTCCTGGTTCACAACACCCTGGTCGGGACCAACCTCCGGGGCAAGGTCTCCATCGGCGCGGCCGGCAAGGTCACCTCCGCCTTCCATATGGCCCGGGCCCTGGCCCTGGGCGCGGACTGGTGCAACGCGGCCCGGGGATTCATGTTTTCTCTCGGCTGCATCCAGGCACTCAACTGCCACACCGACCGGTGCCCCAGCGGCGTAGCTACCCAGAACGCACGGCGCGGCGACAACCTGGATGTGGCCAACAAGAGCGAGAGGGTCTACAACTTCCACCGCAACACGATTGCCGCCCTGGGCAACATGCTGACCACAGCCGGGCTCCGCCACCCTCAGGAATTCGGCCCGGAACACATCATGCGCCGCATCAGCGCCAACGACATCCGCACCTACCGGGAGCTTTATCACTTCATCGAGCCCGGTTCCCTTATCGACGGCTGTCCGGAACACCAGTTGTTCCAACGTTACTGGCCCACTGCAAGGGCGGAGAGCTTCGACCCGCCCGACTTCATCATGACGCTGAGAGAACCCCGGGTTCACTGAGAGATCGGCATGCACTGCCCATGAAATAACAGGCCTGAACCTGTATAATCCGCGCCTTCTTCTTCAGTGCGCGGAATCCAGCATGAAACTTCTCCGGGAAATGATCCACCCCGACCTTGAAAGCCGGGACGGGCGGGTATTGCGGCGCCATGCCGCACGCGGCATCGTGCAGAAAAACGAGCAGATCCTGCTCCTGTTCACGGAACACTACAACGACTTCAGTTTTCCCGGCGGCGGCGTGGACCCCGGCGAAGACCTCGCCATGGGCCTGCACCGGGAGCTCGAGGAGGAAACGGGTGCCCGCGACATCCGGATCCTGGAGCACCTGGGTTTCATCGAGGAGTTCCGCCCCCACTGGAAACCCGAATACGACCTGATGCACATGACATCGCACTTTTTCACCTGCGATACGGCGGCCGAACTGGCGGACGCCCGTATGGAGCATTACGAGGTGGCCAACGGCATGCGCCCGGTCTGGGTCGACGTCGACGAGGCCCTGAAGCACAATCAATCCGTCATGGCCCGCCAGGAAAAAAGCATGGGGCAATCGATCCAGCGCGAGACCTTCATGCTCGAGCTGATCGCACGTGAGCGACTGCCTGACCGGGAATCCACACCGGCCTGACCCAGAACCGACCCCGGGATGATACCCCTGAAAACAGTACTGTTGAGATGAGCGCAAGCCAGAACGACCAGACACCCGCCGAAGCCGAGGAGCAACGCCGCCTCGACGACGTTCAGAACCGCCTGGAACGGGCCATCGACGAGGCCAACCAGCGCCTCGCGCACTATAAAAAGGAAATCCAGGCCCAGAAGGAATACCTCTGGGAAAGCCGCGACGAGATGGACCACATCGAGAAGATCAGTCAGCGCGAGTCCATCCAGCAGGCGGTCTCCACCGGTGATACCATCCTCGCCCAGCGCACCCGCTTCCAGAAGCTGCAACGCGCGCCCTATTTCGGCCGCTTCGACTTCCGGCGTAACGGGCAGGAGGAGGCGCAACCGACCTATATCGGCGTGCACAGCTTCTACGACGACGCCGACAACCAGCCCATCGTCTACGACTGGCGCGCCCCCATCGCCACCCTCTTCTACGACTACGAGACCGGCGCCGCCCGCTACGAGGCACCGGAAGGCGAGGTGGAAGGCGAGATCACCGGCAAGCGCCAGTTCCGTATCAAGTACCGCACCATCGACCTGCTGATCGAAAGCTCGGTGAACGTGGTCGACGAAGTACTGCAGGAGGAGCTGGGCCGCACGTCCGACGACGGCATGAAGAACATCGTCGCCACCATCCAGCGCGACCAGAACGCCATCATCCGCAACGAGCACGCGCCGGTGCTGATCATCCAGGGCGTGGCCGGCTCCGGCAAGACCTCCATTGCCCTGCACCGCATCGCCTTCCTGCTGTACCGGTTCAAGGACACCCTGAGCTCCGACGATATCCTGATCCTCTCCCCCAACAAGGTGTTTGCGGACTACATTTCGAACGTACTGCCCGAGTTGGGCGAGGAATCCGTCCACGAGATCGGTATCGACGACCTGGCGCAGGAGCTGCTGGACAGCCAGTACCGCTTCCAGAGCAGCTTCGAGCAGACCGCCGCCCTGCTGGAAAAGGACGACGAGGCGCTTAAGGAGCGCGTGCAGTTCAAGGCTTCACCCGGATTCCTCAAGCAACTCGACGCCTACATCAACGAAGTCGAAAAGAGCCGCTTCGCACCGCAGGACCTGTGGATCGCACGACGAATGGTGCCCAGCTGGCTGCTGGAGGAACTCTTCCGCAAGCACCGCTCGCTCAGTACCAGGGATCGTGTGAAACAGGTGGCGAAGGAGACGGAACAGAAGATCGGCATCCAGTACAACTACGACCTGATGCCCAACGAGCGCCGGGAACTGCAGGAAGCCATCAAGGGCATGGTGCAGCAGTCCAGCCTGCGCGAGACCTACAAACAGTTCTACACCTGGCTTGGCCGGCCTGAGCTGTTCAAGCCGGCCCGGAACCGGCTCGAGTTCGCGGATGTGTTTCCGCTCATCTACATGAAGATGCGCCTGGAAGGGGTGCGCTCACGCTACCGGCAGGTGAAGCACCTGCTGATCGATGAGATGCAGGACTACACCCCGGTGCAGTACGCCGTCATCGCGAGCCTGTTCAAGTGCCGCAAGACCATCCTCGGTGACTCCTGGCAGTCCATCAATCCATTCAGCGGCTCTAACGCCGATGACATCAAGGCGGCGTTTCCGGAAGCCTCACGGGTCACCCTCAACAAGAGCTACCGCTCCAGCTACGAGATCGCCCGCTTTGCCCAGGCGGTCTCGCCCAACCCGGATCTGGAAATCATCGAGCGCCATGGCGAGGAACCGGATGTCCGCCATTTCCACTCGAAGAAAGCGGAGTTGGCGGCCATCACTGAGCAGTGCGAGACGTTCGTAGCCTCGGAGCGCAATACCCTGGGCGTGATCTGTCGGACCCAGAAACAGGCGAAGAAGGTCCATGAGAGCGTAGTCGAGCGGATTCCCCAGGCACGACTGCTCAGCGACCAGAGCGGCGCGTTTGCGCCGGGCGTGGTAGTGTGCACGGTGCACATGGCCAAGGGGCTCGAGTTCGATGAGGTGATTGTGCCGGATGTTAACGCGAAAACCTACCACCGCGAACTCGACCGCAACCTGCTCTATGTGGCCTGCACGCGCGCCATGCACCGACTGACCCTGACGCACACGGATCAGCCAGCACACTTGCTGCCAGAAGAGACCAGGGATTTTTAATCCACTACCCTGCGGATCCCCCCCTGGGTTACTATCAAGGGACGACCCACTCCATATAACGGGAGGTTACATCGCCAATTCCTCGATTGAGCCCGGACACGGCAATCAACTACGCATTGACGCGGAAACCCGGCTAAGCAGCGGTAAGGCACCACTGACGAATGGTTGGACGCTGAACCCGGACACCCTCGCGCTTCTATACCGGCTGGCCAGCAATCCGGATACTGCCTCCGATGGCCTCAAACTGCTGCATGAGCTGCAGACACACCAGGTTGAACTGGATCTTCAGCAAGCCCAGATGGAAGCCAACGAGCGCGAATCCACCGACCTTCTGACCCATTACAGGGTCCTTTTTGAAGCTGCCCCTGTAGGTTACCTGGTCGTGACGCTGGATGGGCACATCTATGAGGCCAACCCCGCCGCAGCGCAGTTACTCGGGGTGGACGCTGGAACACTGGAGGGCAGCACGCTGGACAGCGTACTGGAAGCTCGCACCCAAGCGTCCGTCAGTGGCCTCACGGACGCACTGACCCACGGAGAGAGGGGCGCGCCCTACGAGGTGCAGTCAAGCGACAATGGCACCGCTTCACGCTCGCTGGTTCTCAATTCCAGCATTGCTCCGGATGGCAACGCCCTCCTGATCACCCTTTCGGAACACGCCTGACCCCAGGCACGAGCGCAATGGCTTAGGTCCCGTCTTATGGTCACCCATCCGCAGACACGCATCGTTGGCATCGGCTCCTCAGCCGGTGGCCTGGAGGCTCTGGAGCAGTTCCTGAGCCATACCCCAGCGGACACTGGCATGGCCTATATCGTTATACAGCACCTTGATCCCACCAAGAAGGCCCTTTTATCCGAACTGCTTCAGCGCGTCACCACGCTGCCCGTAGCCGAGGTGAGACAGGCTATGAGGATCGAGCCGAACTGTGTTTACGTCATCCCTCCCAATACCGAGCTCAGCATCGTCCACGATGTCCTGCACCTGGAAACACCTCGGGAACGGCGGGGGCTCCGCCTGCCCGTCAACGTTCTGTTCTCGTCCCTTGCGAGTGCCCGTGGCGAAAACGCCATTGCCGTCGTCCTTTCCGGCATGGGCTCGGATGGGACTCTGGGCCTTCAGGCCATCAAGGCAGTTGGCGGTCTGACGATTGCTGAGGACCCGGATTCAGCCCAGTTTGATTCCATGCCCCGCAGCGCGATTGATTCGGGGTGCACCGACATCATCGCCCCTCCCGACAAGATACCGGAGCGCATACGGGCCTATGTTGCCCAGGTGTCGGAGCCAGCCGTCGAAAGCGCGGAAACGCAACCACCGCTCGAATCCATCATCGAACTGCTGCACCAGCGGACCGGGCACGACTTCTCCCTGTACAAAGACAGCACGCTCTTCCGCCGCATCGAGCGTCGCACGGCAATCCATGAACTGGAGTCAATCAGTGACTATGCGGCCTTCCTGCGACACAACGGCCACGAAGCCGACCTGTTGTTCCAGGAGCTGCTGATCGGCGTTACGGGTTTTTTCCGGGATTTTTCCGTCTGGGACTACCTGGGTGACACCATCCTGCCGGAGTTGCTGGAGGAGGCCGGGGAGAACCGCAGGCTCCGCGCCTGGGTGGTGGGCTGTTCCACCGGCGAGGAAGCCTACTCGCTGGCCATGCTGTTCAGCGAAGCCCTGCAGCGCCGGCCCGACGGGCATGAATTCACGATTCAGATCTTTGCTTCGGATATCAGTCCCGAAGCTATAGCCAAGGCTCGCCGTGGCGAGTATCCGTTATCCATCAGTGAGCGCGTCTCGCCCGAACGACTGGCTCAATTCTTTACGGCCCACGACACTCACTATCAGATTAAACCCGTCATCCGGGACATGGTGATGTTTGCACAGCATGACGTCGTGATGGACCCTCCCTTCACCAAGCTCGATCTGATTGCCTGTCGCAACCTGCTGATCTACTTTGACTCGGCACTCCAGCGGCGGCTTCTGCCCCTGTTCCATTACAGCCTGAACCCGGGCGGGATACTGCTGCTGGGCGCCTCGGAAACCGTCGGGCGCTGCAGAACCCTGTTCACACTCCTGGAAACCAGAGCGCGGGCCTACCGGCGCCGCGACAATGCCTCCACCGACAACCCCGAGCTGCTGTTAAGATCATTCCCACCATTGTCCGTAATGAACAAGGAGCCTCCCATGGCCTCTTCCAACCCGCCTAGCCATACAAGCGATAACCTGCAGACCGCCGCCGACCAGGTACTGCTCCAGGTCTACGCGCCTGCGGCTGTCGTTCTCAACAGTGAGGCCGACATCCTCTACATCAGCGGACGTACGGGAAAATACCTTGAGCCGGCAGCGGGCAAGGCAAACATGAACTTTCACGCCATGGTCCGCGATGGACTGCGCGCGCCACTGACCCAGGCATTGAAGCAGGCAGCGACACAGGTTGAACCGGTGCAGCTGCATAACCTGGAAGTGGCGGCGGCGGGCGGTATCCAGCTTGTGGACGTCACGGTCCAGACCTTCCGCAACCCCAAGGCACTGAAAGACATGACCATGGTGGTCTTCCGGGACATTGCCCTGACCCGGGAGGGACAGCGGGAAGCGCCGGCACCGGCCAACCGGGATGCTCAACATGCGGCCGAAATACAGCAGTACCGCGACGAGATTGAGACACTACGCGAGGACGCACGGGCCACACGGGAAGAGCTTCAGTCGACCAACGAGGAATTTCAGTCGACCAACGAGGAACTGCAATCCAGCAACGAGGAGTTGACCACGTCCACGGAAGAAATGCAGTCAATGAACGAAGAACTGCAGACCATCAACAGCGAGCTCCAGGCCAAGCTCGATGACCTCGCACTGGCCCAGAGCGATCTTCAGAATGTCCTCAACAGCGTGGAAATCGCCATCCTGTTCCTGGACCGGGACCTGAACGTCCGTCGCTATACAGAACGGGCCTCAGGCATCATCAACCTGCGTGAGAGCGATATCGGGCGCCCCCTGAGCGACCTGACATCCAGCCTTGACTACCCCGACCTGAACGACGACGCCAGGGCGACCCTGCGGACCCTGGCGGTGTCGGAAAAAGAGATTTCCACGGACGACGAGCGCTGGTTTTCCGTGCGCATCATGCCCTATCGCCGGCTGGACAACGTCATCGACGGTGTCGTGATCACGCTGCTTGATATCACCGAAACGAAACAGCTTGAGGCAACGCTTCGCAGGCACTCCAGCGACTGATCCAGCCGGCCTGGAGTCAGACCTTCGCGGATTCCCGCTGGGAGACGCGATCGTACCAGGCCTGCAGATTGGTCTGGTCGGGCTGGATGCCGATCTTGTTCACCTTGTTGAAATCAATGGTGCACAACGCGTTGATGTCTGCCGCCGTAAAGGTATCGCCAACGATGTACTCACGCCCTTCCAGGTGCTTATCGAGGAAGTGGAAGAATTTCTCCACGCCCTTACGGCACTCCTCGCCCCATTCGGGAATCGGGTTCATGCGATCCTTGAAGACGCCGCTGGTGTGCTGAAAGCACATGCCGGTCGGCATGAAGAAAAAGAACTCCAGCCAGCGCAGCCACTGCTCCACCTTCGCCTTTTCCAGCGCATCCCGTCCCAGCAGCGGATACTCGGGGTACACTTCCTCAAAGTACCGGCAGATGGCCATGGTTTCCGAGATGCAGGTGCCCTCGTCCAGCTCCAGGACGGGGACCTTCTTCATGGGATTCTTTTCCGCAAATTCGGGCGTCAGGTTTTCGCCCTCACTGAGGTCAAGCTGAACAAACTCCGCCTTGTCGAGGATGCCCTTTTCAGCCATGAACATCCGGACGCGCCGCGGGTTGGGCGCTCGTTTCATTTCATAGATTTTCATTGGAACTCCGTTAACGCGTGCCGTAGACGACCATTGTCTTGCCACTGACCTGGACCAGCCCCTGGTCTTCCAGGGTTTTCAGGACGCGGCCCACCATTTCGCGGGAGCAGCCCACGATGCGCCCAATCTCCTGGCGCGTGATCTTGATCTGCATGCCATCGGGATGGGTCATGGCGTCCGGTTCCTCACACAGATCCAGCAGGGTGCGAGCCACCCGTCCGGTTACGTCGAGGAACGCCAGGTCACCGACCTTGCGGGTCGTCTGGCGCAGGCGCGTGGCCATCTGTTCGCCGATGAAATACAGCACCTTGGGGTCTTCCGTGGAGATTTCCCGGAACTTGGTGTAGCTGATCTCGGCCACTTCGCATTCGGTCTTGGCTTTCACCCAGGCGCTGCGTGAGTCCATGTTGTCGAACAGACCCATTTCACCGAAGAAGTCGCCGGCGTTGAGGTAGGCCATGATCATTTCACGGCCATCTTCATCCTCTATGATGACGGTAACGGAACCCTTGACGATGTAGAAGAGGGAATCACTCTTGTCGCCCGCATAGATGATGGTGCTCTTGGCCGGGTACCGACGGCGGTGACACTGGGACAGAAAATAGTCCAGGTGCTTGGTCTTGCTCTCGACGGGTTTCGCAACACTGCTCATAGATTGAATCCTGCCTTTGTTGGTTGTATCCATTCACGCCCCAGGGGCTGCTCCCTCGCATGGCGAACAGTATAGAACAGGAAAAGCGCTTCGTCGTCAGTGCGCTTACAGTGGATTTTCCGTGTGGTAGCCTTCATGGTTCGTGCCTGGAGTGCTGGGCGGGGGTGGTCTTCCGGGAATCGCCACGAGTACATCCATGTAGGCTGCGCGTTGGCCATCCATGGCCAAAGAGCTTCCCGGAAGACCACCCCCGCCCAGCACTCCCCCCAACACTGAGGAGAACGCCGCTTAATGAAAACCACCATCAACTGGACCGGCGACGCCAGCTTCCGCGCCACAACTGGCTCAGGACACGAAATCCAGATGGACGGGCCGCCGGATCACGGTGGCCAGAACCAGGGCGCGCGGCCGATGGAGATGATGCTCGTAGGGCTCGGCGGCTGTACATCCTTTGATGTCATGAGCATCCTTCACAAATCGCGCCAGGATGTGACCGACTGCCGGGCGGAGATTGAGGCGGAGCGGGCGGATACGGTGCCGTCGGTGTTCACGCGCATTCATATCCATTTCCACGTCACAGGCAAAAACCTGAAAGAGAAACAGGTGGAGCGCGCGATCCGTCTCTCAGCCGAACATTACTGTTCCGCATCCATTATGCTGGAAAAAGCAGGTGTTGAAATCACGCATGAATACACCATTCATAATGGATGAGAGTATTTTCAAAGCTCCAAAACTTTCTACCTGGGAAGGAATCAGGGCTTGAAAGTCGGTGGTATGCTGAATCGGCAAGATATCAGAGTCTGAAAAGTCATCCCACAGCCTTTCCAGACCGCACGAAACCAGAAGGCTCGGAAATCCCTGAGAACAATCGCGGTATTCAGCACCGCCGCGCAAAGGCATAATACCCGGCTTTAAACGAGTGTGAGCGAAAGAGGCGCGCCGATGGAGAACAAGCTGGAGCTTCACGGTTTCAACAACCTGACCAAGTCCCTGTGCTTCAATATCTACGATATCTGTTATGCACGGACGGAAGAGCAGCGTGAAGCCTATATTGACTACATCGACGAGATGTACAACGCCGAACGCCTGACCCAGATCCTCACGGACGTGGTCAAGATCATCGGTGCCAACATCCTCAACATTGCCCACCAGGACTACGAGCCCCACGGCGCCAGTGTGACCATGCTCATTGCCGAACACGAGGAAGTGCCGGAAGGCCACAGCGGCGAGGCCTCGCCGGGCCCCCTGCCCGAGACCCTGGTGGGGCACCTCGACAAGAGTCACGTGACCGTTCACACCTACCCGGAAAGTCACCCCTATGAAGGCATCAGCACCTTCCGGGCGGACATCGACGTCTCCACCTGCGGACTGATCTCACCGTTGAAGGCGCTCAACTACCTCATCCACAGTTTCGATTCGGACATTGTCACGGTGGACTACCGGATCCGCGGCTTTACCCGCGACGTGGACGGCAAGAAGCACTACACCGATCACGACGTGAGTTCCATTCAGGACTATCTGACCGAAGACACGCGCGCGGCCTACCAGATGATGGACGTGAACGTGTACCAGGATAACCTCTTCCACACCAAGATGATCCTGCGCGAGTTCAACCTGGACAACTATGTCTTTGGCGTGAATGCCAGCGATCTTGATCCCCAGGAGGCCGACGACATCCACCAGCGCCTCCAGAAGGAAATGCTCGAGATCTTCTACTCGCGCAATCTTCCCTGACCCCCGCCACAGCGTACCCCTCAAGCCTGATTCGCCCGGGAGACGGCAAGCCTCGTTCTCGGGGCCAATGTGTCACTACCCAACGTTAAAGTTACATCGTTTAATGTAACTTTTGGCTGTCAATCTTTTTACAGCCAGATATACGCTCGTCCACCTTTGTATACAGTTGCACACAAAGATAACGCAGGAGACACCGCTATGGCCCAACAACATGGTGCAATCGCTGCCCCCCATACCCGGGTTGCGATCATTGGCTCCGGCTTCTCGGGCCTTGGCATGGCCATCCGACTCAAAAAGGAAGGTCGGGATGACTTCCGCATCTTTGAGAAGGAAGACGGGATTGGAGGAACCTGGCGCGTGAATCACTACCCGGGTTGTGCCTGTGACGTGCAGTCCCATGTCTACTCCTTCTCCTTTGAACCCAACCCGGAATGGACCCGGATGTTCGCACCGCGTGACGAGATCCGGTCCTACCTGGAACACTGCGCCAACAAGTACCGGATCCGTCCCCACATCCACCTGAATACCGCACTCGATATCGCTGAATGGGATGAGGGTGCAGCTCTCTGGCGTCTTCAGGACGAACACGGCAACCGGTATACGGCCAATATGCTGGTATCAGGAATTGGCGCACTCTCCACCCCGACCTACCCCAACGTGCCCGGCCGTAACCGCTTCCAGGGCAAAGCTTTTCATTCCCAGGACTGGGATCACGATTACGATCTGCGCGGCAAGCGCGTGGGTGTCATCGGCACCGGGGCATCGGCCATCCAGTTCGTTCCGGAGGTGCAGAAAGAGGCCAGCAAGCTGAAGATCTTCCAACGCTCTGCGCCCTGGATCATGCCGAAGCCGGACCGGCCCATCCGCTCCTGGGAACGGACGCTGTTCCGGCGCATGCCGACGGCCCAGACACTGCAGCGCAAGACCCTGTACTGGATGCTGGAAGCCCGCGTGCTGCCCATGCTGATCAACCCGAAGCTGCTGCGGTTCGCAAAGGTCATCGCACATCGCCACATCCACAACCAGATCAGTGATCCGATCCTGCGCCGCCAGGTCATGCCGGACTATGAATTCGGCTGCAAGCGGGTACTGATGTCCAACAACTACTACCCCGCCCTGGACAAGCCCAACGTGGACCTGGTCACCGATGACATCCAGGCGATCACAGAGAACGGGATACGCACCGCGGACGGGCACAACCACGAACTGGATGTACTCATCTACGGAACCGGCTTCAAGGCCACCGCCCCGGTTCCCAACGGCCTCATCAAGGGCCGTGATGGGCGGGACCTGCAGGAAGTCTGGCGTCACGGCCCTGAGGCCTACAAGGGCGCCACCATCCACGGCTTTCCCAACCTGTTCATGATCATGGGCCCGAACACCGGTCTCGGCCATAACTCGATGGTGTATATGATCGAATCCCAGATCCAGTACGCACTGGACGCGCTCAGAATCATGGAAAAGCGGGATCTCGACTGGGTGGATGTCAAACCCCGCAAGCAGGCCCAGTACAACCGGAAACTGCAGAGCCGACTCGACGGCTCCATCTGGACGGATGGGGGCTGCACCAGCTGGTACCTGCACCCGGAAACGGGTAAGAATGTGGCTTTGTGGCCCGACTTTACCTTCCGGTTTGCGCAGCAGACCTGTCGGTTTGACCCGGCGGCCTACAAATGGGGGGTGGCGTAGGCAGCGCCCGTATCGTGCGCAACTTCTGGACGACTTTGGCGGAACGCCAGAATCACCGCTACCAGGCGTAGCGCTTGTGCTCCATCAGCTCCAGCAGCCTGGGGCGAAGGATGAGGTCAATCGCCAGCGGCAGCTTGGGTCCCGGTATCACAATAGTGTCCTGCCGGGACATGAAACTGCCGGAAATCATCTGCAGCAGCCTTTGGAAATCCACTTCCATGTAGTGGCGGAAGTGGATGACGATCATGCTCTCATCATCCGTGGGCACCTCGCGGACCACAAAGGGGTTTGAGGTGTCCACGGTGGGGACGCGCTGGAAGTTGATGTGAGTGTTTGAGAACTGAGGCACAATGTCCTGGACGTAGTCATCCATTCGGTTGAGGATGGTTTCAACCACCTCGCCCTCGCGATAGCCCCGGTAATTGGTATCCCGGTGGATCTTCTGAATCCACTCCAGGTTCACGATCGGCACCACCCCAATCAGCAGGTCCACGTGGTCCGCCACGTTATAGCGCTCCGTGGCTATACCGCCATGCAGTCCCTCATAGAACAGCAGATCGCAATCCGACGGAAGACTCTGCCAGGGCGTGAAGCTACCCGGCTTGTAACCGGCGGCGATCAGGTCCCGGTCTTCGTCATGCACATAGTCACGATACTGTCCTGTGCCGGTTGCGCCAAAATCCTGGAAAAGGGCTTCAAGTTTTTCGATGTGGTTGGCATCCAGGGCGAAATGGTTGAAATCACCATAGCGCCCACGCGCCGCCACCCGCGACATCTGCTCACGGGTATAGCGGTGGAAGCTGTCACCACTGACCGTGGCGGCACGCAGCCCCTCGCTGGCGAAGAGTTTGCTGAAGGCGCGCCCGGTGGTCGTGGTTCCGGCTCCCGAGGAGCCGGTAACGGCAATAATCGGATACTGACTGGACATGCCTGCACGGCTCTCGATATGAGTCAAAGCCCGCAATCGCGGGACCGCACATGGTGCACGGCACTCCCATCGCTGGCAAGGATCAGTATCGCAAAAGCCGAGGCCGGGCCACGGCGGCGCCCTGGGCATAGTCCACGCCGAGTGCCCGCAGCGCGTCGATACGGGCCGGCTTGGAGACGCCGCTCACGACCACTTCGGCGCCCATCTGGTGAGCCACCGTCACGACGGCCGAGAGCATTGAATCACGCCCAAAGTCGGACCACTGGGAGCCTGACCCCTCTTTCAGGCGGATGAGGTCCGCTGGAAGCCGGCGCACCAGTCGAGCCATCCCGGGATCCGTCTCACGCATGTCCAGGCAGATGCGCCCACCAAGCTCACGCACCTCCCGCATGAACAGGGCTACGGCATTGGGATGGGCCATGGCATCGGCCTCCGAGACACAGAACCAGAGTTTGTCCACGGAGCACTGGTGATACCGGAAAACCGCCTGGATAAACCGCGTCAGACCGGGCTCGGTGAGGGTATACCCCAGAACGGGAATACAGACACCGGATTCCGCTTCGGGAAAACTCGGCAATGGCCGCTTGAGACATTCAAGAACGGCCTGCATCAACCAGTCGTCAAGTCGCGCACCGCCACCATAGCGCTCTGCCAGGGGCACAAGCTCGGAGGCATCCATCAGTTCCCCGTGTTCATCAGGGGCCGTCATGCTCAGTTCGTGCTGAGCCGGCATGCGGGTGGTCCCATGAAGCGGGATAATGCGGGAGGCCCGAAGCAGCAATTCGTTGCGCCGTAGCGCCTCGTTACCCGCAAGCCGATCTGCAAGCCGCAGCACATGGCGCATCCGCTCAGCGGGGACAGATCCATAACGGAAAGCCGGCGGCCACTCGAACGGCGCTTTCTCGCAGGCCTCCTCCGCCAGTGCCAGCCAGCGTTCAGCGGTGACAATGGCGGGGTCCCCGACAGCAACCCCGGCACACAGAATACCGTCATCGCTGCCGATTACGCGGTGAACCCGGCGCAGCATCCGCACCAGCCAGGCCTCCACGGCCTGACCATGAAACAGCAGGCCGATGCGATTTCCGGAGCGCCGTCCGATCAGAGTATGGGGTGGCAGCTGTTCACCGAGGAGCTGGGCCAGGGTCGCCGGGTCCACCGCCTGCTCACGCCAGGACATGACGATCAGGGTCTGCTGCCGGCACGGCGGTGCCACCACCAGCATCCGCGCCAGTCGACGCCGGAATTCCCCGTCGTCGCACAGCCCGGTTTCCGGGTCCGTGATCACACGCTCCACCAACTGGCGGTACAGATTTTCCAGCAACCGGTCCAGTCCCTCATCAACCAGTGCCTGATCGTGGCGTGAAATAGGCAGCAGTTCGCCGTCCGCCAGTCGCTGGGAAAGCGCCTTCAGGCCCAGATCCACGATCTTTCTGCCCGACGGGCCGACCAGGACGAAGCGTCGGCGATGCTGGCCTGCCCACGCCATCCGAATCGGCCTGGTGGTGCCATCAGCCATCTTTTCCAGGAACCAGGTCCCCACCGGCATGGATTCAAGGCTTTTCTCCCAGTAGGCCAGGGTACGGTCGGCTCCGTCGTGATGCTCCCTGGCAGGCTTACCGCGGAACCCGGCGCTCAGCTTCACATACCGGCTCCGCTGGGGGTGTCTGAGATACTCCTCAAGGTTTTCCAGGCTCTCGTCACTGCACTGTTCCGGCGTCCGCTCACGAAAGGCCCTCAGACGATCGAGCAATTCCTCGGCACGGATCTGCGACCCCGGATCGTTCGCATCCAGGATGGCATCCAGAAGCTCCAACGCCTCACTCCAGCGACCTTCCTGGGATTCACTGCGAAGGTAATGCAGCATCATCAGATTGCGCCACTCGTCCTCCACAAAACGCAGGACGGGCCTGGGAACAGGCTCCCCGAAAAGCCGGTCATCCAGCGCCTCATCCGTTACCCGGGCGGCCTCATTGACGCGCTCGCTGCCTTCAACGGCTTTGATTGCCGTACGCACCTGGCGCTGATAGTTGGTTTCCCGCTCCTCCAATTCCTTGCGGAATACTTCCGCCGCCTGGGTAAGTGCCCGGTTGGGTGATTGGTCCGGGGCCAGCCCCCTTAGCGGCTGGTACAGCTCCGGTGACCAGGGGAGTTCCGACTCCTGGTCCGCAGTATCAAGATGGCCGATACGGTTGATCAGGCGCCGCAGTGGGTGGTCCCTTTCCTCAAGACCACCCGCCTCCCTGGCCAGCACCCGGGCAATGATCGGCTCCAGCCCCTCGATCAAGCGCCGACCCCGCTGGGTCAGTCGCGGACTCCGGCAGAGCGCGGCGACAAGATCCGGAACCAGTGATTCGGGAAACCCTGTATGCCCGGCAACCGCCTCATCGTTCTCCAGCCTGGCGTGAAGGGAGCGGATGGCCTCCGCTCTCGTGCTCCCATCCAGGGGTTCAGGACGGAGATCCTCGGGTTCGGTCAGCGACGGAAGGGGCGGCATGGCCACTTGGCGCACGGCAACCTCCGCCTCCTGACGCCGGTTATTCACGGTTCGCCTCGGACTCGCCGGCAGGTGGAGCAGCATCCCCTGATGCCCGGCTTCCGAGCCAATGGCGTTGTTGCGGGCCAGCACCGAGTGGAGGCCGGCGTAGACATCGCCCAGCTCATGCAGCACATCGGACTCAAAGCGGGTGTAAAGCTCCCGGCTTTCCTGCCGGTTGAAACCGCGGGCACGGATCGCCTGACCCACGACCCGGCAGAACACCTCAGGACCCAGCGGCCCCGGCTCTGTCGCCGCCGATTCCAGGCCCAGGTCGCTGAGGCGGGCATGGAGAAGCCCGACGCCGGCCTCGTGACGCTGCCGGGCCCGCTCCGCGAGCACACCCAGAATAAGCCAGTCGGAACCGCCGTGATCGGATGCCGCGGGGCTGCAAAGGCCATCAAAGGTGCATCGAAGCTCGGCCTCCAAGGATTCGCTAAGCCCACTGGAGACCGGCATCAGGCTGGAGGGCAGCGCGCGGAGCCAATCCGCGACCAGCTCCTTGATATCGCCCAGCCAGGTTGCCCGCACCTGGGACAGAATCACCTGCGAATCCACTTCCGGCTGGCGTTTCCAGGAAGACTCATCAACCAGTCCGGATTGCTGGAGCAGGGTTTCAAATGCCTGCAGGGACGCTGAAGAAAATTCAACGGCGAGGCTCTCGGTGCCGGCACGGACAGCATGGCCGGGAATGCAGTGCCAGTCCGAACGGCGATCGGGACGAAGATGGAGATTAATCCGGCTTTTTCCGGCTTCCAGCCAGGCCCGGATTGCCACCGCACGGGATGCCGGGTATCGGATTGATACTCCTGTCGCTGAAAAAGCGACAACCTGGCATGGCCAGGAAAGACCTTCCGGGGTTTCAGCGCGCGCCGCGATACGGGCACTGCGTCTCTGGCTGTGGCGTCTGTCGGCGGTAGGCCGCACAGCGCCCGAACGTCCACGTTCCATGCGGGATTCCCTGTTCTTCGATGACGATCGCAGGTTACGCACCGGGGTAGGAACCCGCCATTGCGGGTTTCCGAAACGTTACAATCGCTTCACGAAAATCCGGGAGTTACGGCTGCGCGGGGTTTCCCGGTCTTTTGCCGGCGGCAGACGGTCGAGCTCCGCCGCCTCGAAACCACGTTCAATGAACCAGTGCGCAGTCTGGGTGGTCAGCACGAAGAGCTCCCCCAGCCCTTCGGCCCGCGCATGGCGCTCCGCCATGGCCAGGAGTTTGTCACCGCGACCGGACCCACGGTAGTGATCGCTGACAGCAAAGCACGCCAACTCCATCATGCCGGTAGACGGATAGGGATAGAGCGCGGCACAGCCCACAATGCCACCATCGCGCTCATCCACCAGGAAACGGTCAATCTCGGTCTCGATCAGTTCCCGCGGACGGCTGACCAGTATACCGCGCTCCTCCAGAGGCTGTATCAGCTCCTGAATGCCACTGATGTCTTCCGCCGTGGCCGTGCGGATGTGTTCATAGTTCTCATCAGTCACCAGGGTGCCCAGCCCGTCCCGGGTGAACAATTCCTCAAGCAGGGCACCATCGGTGGTATAGCCGATGATGTGGGCGCGACGCACACCCCGGTCACAGGCCGTTACTGCGGCCCGCAGGGCCGCCGCATCATCCCCCTCGGGAACTTTCGAGGCCAGAAGTTCCCGCGCCTGGATCACGCTCAGCTCACGCACAAGCTGCCCCGTTCTGTCGGGCACTCCATTGTTTTCCGTGAACAGAATAAGCTTGTCGGCATCCAGCGCGGACGCGGCCTCTCCGGCCACATCCTCATGAGAGAGGTTGAACGCATCCCCTGTTGCGGAATAGCCGACGGGCGGCAGCAGGACGACCTGCCCGAGCTCCAGTTGCTGCTGGATGCTGGCCGCATCCACGCGACGCACCCGTCCGGTGTATTCAAGATCCACGCCGTCAATAACACCAATGGGCCGCGCCGTCACCCAATTACCACTGGCGACCCGGATCTGGGCCCCATGCATGGGCGAGTTGATCAGCCCCATGGACAGCCGGCTCTCCAGCATGGCCCGCAGCCGTCCCACGGCCTCAAGAACCAGCGGCAACTGGGCTTCACTGGTGATCCGCAGCCCGGTCTGATAGCCGGAATCGAGGCCGGCGTTTTCCAGCCGCTCACGGATCTGGGGGCGGGCACCAAAGGCAATAACCAGGCGAACACCCAGACTGGCCAGCAGCGCGATATCGTGAATGATCGGCGTGAGGTTGCTGTGCACCAGGGCATCGCCACTGAGGGTGACCACCACCACCCTGTCGCGGTGCGCGTTGATGTACGGCGATGAATGGCGAAACCAGTGCAGCCAGTTGTGGTCACTCACCCGCTTTCTCCTCCCCTGGTTCGACGCAACAGCGTTGTATGAGAGCGGACAGGATACCGACCATGGGATCAATCTGCGACAGGGCCAGGAACTCGTCGGGTTGATGGGCCTGGTCGATGGAGCCGGGTCCCAGAACCAGCGTCTCCATCCCGAGGGACTGCAGGAAAGGCGCCTCGGTGGCAAAGGCAACGCCCTCGGCCCTGTGCCCCGTCATCTGCTCGCATAGCGAGACCAGGGCCGAGTTCCCGGCTTGCTCGAAAGGCGGCACGCCATCAAACAGCGGCTCGAAGATGCATTCGAGCTCCCTGGCACGGGCGATGGGGGCCACCCGGTCGAGGATCAGGCGCCGCAGTTCACTGATGTCCATACCGGGAAGCGGTCTGAGGTCAAAATGAAGCTCGCAGTCGGCACAGATCCGGTTGGGATTATCACCACCGTGGATATGCCCCGGGTTCAGGGTTGGCACGTCCACCCGGAAGCCCGGATGCTGATAGTGCTTCTGGAGTTCCCCGCGCAGCGCCAGTATCTCGGTCAGCACCGCATTCATGCCTTCCAGGGCGTTGCGGCCCAGTGACGGGTCCGAGGAGTGCCCCGAACGCCCCTCCAGCCGCAGACGCTCCATCATGATGCCCTTGTGCAGCCGTACGGGCCGGATTTCGGTGGGTTCACCAATAACCGCGTAGCGGCCCCGCGGCCTGCCGGCCCGGACCAGTTCCCGGGCGCCTCCCATGGCGCTTTCCTCGTCGGCGGTTGCCAGGATCACCAGGGGCTCACTGAACGCCGCATCCCTGGCCCGCCAGGCCGCTTCAAGAGCCAGAGGGAAAAAGCCTTTCATGTCGCAGGTACCGAGTCCATACCAGCGGTCACCGCGTTCACTCAGTGTGAAAGGGTCCGTCTGCCAGCGGTGCTCATCGAAAGGCACTGTATCCGTATGCCCGGACAGGACCAGCCCGCCCGGCCCCTCGCCGCGCGTCGCAATCAGGTTGGACTTGCCGGGCGCCCCGGCAACCGCCATGGTCTCAACCCGGAATCCCAGGGCGGAGAGCCATTGGGCGAGCTGATTGATGACGGCCTCATTGCTCTGATCCCACTGAGGGCTGACGCTACTGATCGATGGGGTGGCAATCAGGGTCGCCAGCATCTCGCGGATATCCGGGATCGGACGCTGCATCGTCACTGCTCCTCGCCGTCTTCACCGACACGGGTCGGGACCGGCCTGATTTCACCCAGCCCGGGTCTGAGAAATTCCTCCATGCCGGGCCCCTCCTCATCACCCGTAATCGGACGCCCGGGATCTTCCGGACGCCGCCAGACCGAGAAGCCCTCAATATCCTCCACGTGGTAGGGCGCGACCACCTCACCCCCTTCCAGGGTCCGCCGGATGTGGAGGGCATCCCCCTCCAGAGCCACAAGCTGGCCTTCCACGCGCCGCCCATTTGCAAGTTCAAGCCGCACCCGGCGATCAATCCACGCAGCCGCCCTTTCCGTGTTCGACTCCCTGAATCTGGGATCGGTATCCGGTTCTTCCACAGGCACCAGTCGTTGCTGCGCCGTGTCGCTGTCGGGCTTGTCCGGATCCACGGCAAATCCGATATCGCCCCAGGACCGGTCGTTGTACGTAATGGAGAGACCGGCCTTCTCCTGCCACTGCACGAGCGTCAATCGATTTTCCGACGCCTGAAAATCCTCTGCGGGATCCCATTCCAGCCCAAGCTCACCGCCCTCGCGCAACCAGTTGCGGAAAAGCTCGGTGGTTTCCGGCGATGGACTCATGCCCTGCTCGTTCATGGACTTCGACCAGTCGCGGGCCGCCTCCAGAACCCATTTGTCCACGGGTTCATCTTCAGCAGCGGCACAGAATGAAGACAGGCGACGCATGAAACCCGCATCGCGCAGTACAGCTTCCCCATTATGGACGCCGGGATGATAGGTGGCGGAGGTTTCAGACCATGGCAGGGCAAGGCGCTCCCCCTGCCACTGACCGGAGAGGCTTCCAAGGAGACCGGCATCCAGGCTCAGGGAATAGCCGTGTCCATCGCTACCGGAAAGGCCTCGATAACGCAGAGTTGCGTCAGCGCGAATTCGATCAATCCCCATGCGCAACAGGTCCGCGGGGGTCAGCGCCGGCTGATTGCCACAGCGCTCCAGATGCAGGGGATGCTGTTGCAGGGAAAGTGCCCGATGGGCGCGAGCCCAGGGTCGGAACAGATCCGGTTGAAGCACCAGGTCCGCCTCATCCACCTGGAGTTCCCAGGTGCTGGGTTCCTCACCGGCCAGTAACCACTGGTGAATGGATAGTGGCCCGGGCGTGCTGAGTGACACCGATGCCAGGGTGACCGGTTCGGAAACATCGAACCAGTGCCAGCGCACCCCTTCAACGGAGACGCTACCGTCGAACCCGGGACGGATACGGTCCCAGTAAAGGTCGCCCCAGGGACCGGCGAACTGTTTCATCTGGCGCAGGGTGGAATAGGTACCGTACCATAGGGTGGCGTAGTGAGTGACGGCGGCCAGAAGCAGCGCCGCAAGGACAGAGATCAGCAGTTTTTTCATGATTCAGCGCCTGGAATCCTTGCTGGGAGCGTAACTATCTTACCTTACGCCCCTGTGTGTTGGTAAATCAGCCGAGTGTCGACCCTGTCGCAGCGTAGCAGTCATCGTTGCGGCAGAGTGCAGGAAAACTCAAGTACATTCACTATAGTAGGAATCAGAAGGGCTGTTATCCGCCATTGCCCCGACGCAGGAGGCATCATGAACTCACACCAGCAGCAGTCCAGAACCTTCATCCGGCATCCCGTGGATATGCCAATCGACGTGGAGCCGCTTAATGGGGGACATTTTCGCGAGGGCCTGCGCAACCTGAGCCTGGGCGGCGTGGCGTTCTCCGCCAACGAGCCCTGGCCCCGGGAAACCCGCGTCCGCATTACCATCAGCTGCTGCGATCCGCCCGCCACGGTCGTAGGTCAGGTGGTCTGGTGTGAACCCGCTGGAGAGCGCTATGAGGTCGGGGTAGCCTTCCTCAACACAGCCGACGCGTACCGCATGCGGCTGATTGAGCAGGCCTGCCATATCCAGCAATACCGCCTGGACCAGGTGGTTCAGGAGGGACGATATCTGACGCTGGACGAGGCCGCCCAGGAATGGATCCAGAAATACGCCCCCCACTTCGCGCCGGTTGATAACCCCCGCATCACGAACGAGTGATCAGCGTACCCACGCCCTCGTCGGTGAAGATTTCAAGAAGTGTGGCATGGGCAACCCGCCCGTCGATGATGTGCGCGGATTGCACGCCACCCTTGACCGCATCCAGGGCACAGCGGATCTTCGGCAGCATCCCGCCGTGAATGGTGCCATCGGCAATCAGCTCATCCACGCGCGCTGCGGAAAGACCGGTAAGAACCCGGCCTTCGTTGTCCTGCAGCCCGGCCACATTGGTCAGCAGGATCAGTTTCTCCGCCTGCAGGGCCTCGGCCACCCGCCCGGCAACGGAGTCCGCATTGATATTATAGGCCATGCCATCATCACCGACGCCAATGGGGGCGATCACCGGGATCACATCCCCCTGGGTCAGCATGTTGATGACGTCGGTATTGACGGAGGCCACTTCGCCCACATGCCCAATGTCCACAATCTCGGAACGGGTCACTTCCGGAGCGGGATCCTGTACTTCCAGCTTGCGTGCCCGGATTAATCCCGCGTCCTTGCCGGTCAGGCCAATGGCCTTGCCGCCATGCTGATTCATCAGGGAAACGATTTCCTTATTGACGCGCCCGCCCAACACCATTTCCACCACGTCCATGGTCTCGCTGTCGGTCACGCGCATGCCATTCACAAACTTTGAGTGGATGTCCAGGCGCTCCAGCAGCTCGCCGATCTGGGGACCGCCGCCATGGACCACGATCGGATTCATACCCACCAGCTTCATCAGGACCATGTCGCGGGCGAAGCTGTTCTTGAGTTCCTCGTTTTCCATGGCGTTGCCGCCGTACTTCACCACGATGGTCTTGCCGGTGAAGCGCTGGATATAGGGCAGGCCCCGGCTCAGCACCGAGGCCACCTGCATGGCAGTGTCGCGATCCATGGTCATGGGGTATGCAATCTCCTAGAAACTGATCGACAGCGAGGGTTCGGCCTTCTGGAGCTGATCCCGGAAAATGGCCTTGATCCGTTCCAGTCCCTCAACCGATTCCGCCTCAAAGCGCAATACCAGGTTGGGGGTGGTGTTTGAGGCGCGACAGAGCCCCCAGCCATCCGGGTAATCCACGCGAATGCCATCAATATCGGTAATGGTGGCATCACCGAAATCACCGTCATTGGCCAGTCGCTCAATGAGGGCAAACTTGGCATCGTCCGGCACCGGCAGGTTGATCTCGGGGGTACTTTCGTCCTCCGGGAACTCCGCAAAGATCGCATCCGCCTCACGCCCCTCAATGCCCAGGATTTCCAGCAGCCTCGCGGCAGCGTAGAGGCCGTCATCAAAGCCGTACCAGCGCTCCTGGAAGAAGATGTGGCCGCTCATCTCTCCGGCCAACAGCGCGCCCATGGACTTCATCTTGGCCTTGATCCAGGAGTGGCCGGTCTTCCACATGACGGGGCGGCCACCGTACTCGTTGATGACGGTCGCGAGGCGGCGGGAACACTTCACGTCGTAGATGATGTCCGCGCCGGGGTTACGCGAGACCACATCCCGGGCAAACAGCATCAACAGCCGATCCGGCCAGATGATCTTGCCGCTGTTGGTGACAACGCCCAAGCGATCCCCATCACCGTCGAAGGCGATCCCCAGGTCCGCACCCTGGTCCCTGACCGTCTGGATCAGGGTTTCCATGTTCTCGGGCTTGCCGGGATCCGGATGATGGTTGGGGAAGTCGCCATCCACGTCACAGAACAGGGGTGTGACCTCACATCCAAGCTCCTGGATCAGTTCGGGGCCCAACTCCCCCGCGACGCCATTGCCCGCGTCCACCACCACTCGCAGGGGGGTGGCAACGGCAATATCACCTACAATCCGGTTGATATAGGCCTTGCGCACGTCCTGTTCCGACTGCCGGCCACTGCCCTCTTCCAATTGATGGTTACGAATGCGCTCCAGCAGCTGCTGGATGGCATCGCCGGCCAGGGTTTCACCACCCAGGACCATCTTGAGGCCATTATACTCAGGCGGGTTGTGGCTGCCGGTAATCATCACACCGGAGCCGTTCTCCAGGTAATGGGCTGCAAAGTAGAGCACCGGGGTGGGGACACGACCAACCCGGACGACGTCCATTCCGGCCTTCATCAGGCCTTCCGATAGAGCGTCAGCCAGTTCGGGGCTCGAATGGCGGCCATCGTAACCCACGCAGATATCCTTCAGGCCCCGATTAATGCCCTCACTGCCAATCGCTTGACCGATAATACGGACAATATCCGGCGTCAGGGTATCCCCCACCACGCCACGGATATCGTAGGCTCGGAATATTGAATCAGGCACGTCCACTGTCAGCGGTGCGGTTTCTTCCAATGTCATCTCCCCGGTGTCACTCCCGTTTCCCAGACCGAGGACATCCTCGTCCCCGTTCAGCATTTCAATGTCGAACTCATCATCCTCGAACAAGGGTTCGTTGTCACCCCCCTCATCACTGCCGGATTCCGCCGGGGGCGCCTCTTGAGCAGGGGCCGACTGGGGTTTCTTACCCGCCGGTTTCTTTGTAGCTGCCGCGCCACCACCGGTGCTGACGGGCACTTCCCTGGCGAGCCGACTCAGTGTCTCGCCCAGCGCGACCGTGGCCGGCAACCTCAACGCCGGCAGCTTGACGCGGTCACCTCCAAAGGCTTTCTGGGCCCACTGGCTGAGCCGGGAAACATCGTTACGGAGCTGCTTATGGAGCGTCATGAATACGGCCCAGAGCCCGGCGATCACGACAAGCGCAATGACCAGAGCCATCCCCCACACAATCATTAGCGGGAAAAGTTCCGGCGGTTGGGAGGTGGACACATAGCGCACGGACCAGCGGTCAATAGCAAGGTCGCGGGCAATACCCTCCCCACCGCCCTGGCCACTGGAGACGATGGTCACATCCCGGCCATCCACGCGTTGGCGTAATTCCACACGCCCGTCAATGGCTTCGGTGGTGGCCGCGAAAACGGGATCCATCACGCTGGCCCCGTAAATCACGAGGAGGCTTCCACCGTTCCTCCCGTCCTCCCCGGCCTTGACCGGGGCCGCAATCTGCACCAGCCACTCGCCGTCACGCTGGTAGGCATCCATCTGGCTCTCGCCCGAATGTTCGGCCTGTCGGGCAAGCTCAATACTCGCAAAACTGAGTTCGTAATCGCGCCCCTCGGGCTGGGTCACCTCATCCGGTGCAAACAGAAAAACTTCCCGCGCCGACGGAAGCGCATCCTGCAACACCCGGGCGACTTCCTGTTCTCCACCCTCACGGACGGCCTCAAAAGTGGTCTGTTGGGCCGCATAGCTGACCACAATGTCGTTAAGGTAATTCAGGTGCTGGTCAAACCGGCTTTTCAGAGCGTCAACGCGGTCACCGGTATTGGCCTCAAGCACCCGCTGTTCGGCGGGGGCCATGACGAAGGCGGTCAACAGCCACGTCAGGACGACGATACCGGCCAGGACCAGGCCCGATTGCAGCAGCGGGATCCGCATCAGGGAAAACGGGCGCGCTCGCAAGTCGTTCCCAGGGCCATCCGTTTTTTTCTTTTTCCCGAATTTCATGGACTCATCCTAAATTGGGGAGGCTTTTGGAGCCAGCATAGAAGCCTCGGTTATTATTGCATCCTAGCGGCCACCTGTTGAGCCAAAACCGCCTTCACCGCGCAGGGACGCATCAAATTCATTCACGAGCTCGAATTCCGCCTGGACGACGGGCACGATCACCAGCTGGGCGATGCGTTCGCCGGGTTCGATGGTGAAGGTTGTATTGCCCCGATTCCAGCAGGAGACCATGATCTGGCCTTGGTAATCGGAGTCGATGAGGCCGACGAGGTTGCCCAGGACGATGCCGTGTTTGTGGCCAAGGCCGGAGCGCGGCAGGAGCATGGCGGCCAGTGAGGGGTCGTCGATGTGGAGGGCCATGCCGGTGGGGATGAGGTCGGTTTCGCCGGGGGCCAGGGTGAGTGGCTGGTCGGTGCAGGCTCGGAGGTCCAGGCCGGCGGAGCCTTCGGTGGCGTAGCTGGGCATGGGGATGGTGTCGCCCAGGCGCTCATCCAGGATTTTGGCTTGGAAGTGTTGTTTGGGCATGTTTGGTCTCTGGCTCCTGTTATTACTTTAAGGTTCGTGCAGGAATCAGGAAGGTGGGGAGGACTTTCCGGGAATCGCTATGAATCCATCCCTGGACGCTGCGCTTTCGCCATCCATGGCGAAAGAGCTTCCCGGAAAGTCCTCCCCACCTTCCTGATTCCCTGATCATTAGTTATGCCCGCGATCTTTCCTCGATAAGGTTGAGGAGATCGGAGGCGAGTTCTTTTTTGGAGCGGGCGTCGAAATGCTGACTGCCACCACCCCAGAAGACTTCCACCGCATTGCGGTCACTATTGAACCCGATACCCGCTGCCGACACATCGTTCGCCACAATCATGTCGAGATTCTTGCGCTTAAGCTTATCTTGTGCGTAATCGCTGACATTATTCGTTTCTGCCGCGAAGCCGACGGTAAAGGGTCGGTTTTCGGTGCGGGCAGCGACCGAGGCGAGGATATCGGGGTTTTGTTGCAGTTCGATCACGGGGGCGCTGTGGCTGTCCTTTTTGATCTTGGATTCGGAGCGGGTGACCGGGCGGTAGTCGGCGACGGCGGCGGTGGCTATGAACCAGTCGGTGGCGGTGGTCAGGGCCTCGTCCACAGTCTTTTGCATGTCTTCGGCGGTCTCCACGTCCACACGCTGGACGCCACTGGGCGTGGGCAGGGAGACGGGGCCGGCGATCAGGGTAACCTGGGCGCCCTGGCGGGCGGCGGATTCGGCGATGGCGAAACCCATGCGCCCGGAGCTGTGGTTGGTGATGTAGCGCACCGGGTCCAGGGCCTCTCGGGTGGGGCCGGCGGTTAGGACGAGGCGGATGTCTTTCAGGGGCTGCTCGTCCATGGAAGCGACGTGCTGCACCAACTGATCCGGCTCCAGCATGCGGCCGGGACCAACGTCCCCACAGGCCTGATCTCCCTCTGCAGGGCCCCAGATCCGGAATTGCGGGTCGGATTCGAGCAGCGACAGATTCTTCTGCGTCCGTGCATTCCCCCACATCGCCTGATTCATCGCCGGCGCCAGGGCAATGGGCGCCTCAGTGGCCAGGCAGAGCGTGGTCAGCAGGTCATCAGCCAGCCCATGAGCAAGGCGGGCCATGATGTCGGCAGACGCCGGCGCCACCAGCACCAGATCCGCCCACTTAGCCAACTCAATATGCCCCATCCCGGCCTCCGCCTCGGGATCCAACAGACTCTGGCGAACCGGATGGCCACTCACCGCCTGAAAGGTCAACGGCTGAACAAACGCCTTCGCCCCTTCCGTCATCACCACCCGAACCTCATGCCCCTGCTGCTTGAGCTTACGCACCAGATCCGCGCTTTTATAGGCGGCAATACCGCCGGTGACCCCAAGAAGAATCCGTCTGCCCACGTTATCCCCTGCTTAGCTGTTTGGCCGATCTGAACCACAAGATACCAGAGAACTCCCCCCGATTGGCATGCCGATCACCGCCCGATAAACTACGCGACTCACACGACCAGGAACCTGGAGTTCGGATAGCACCCAGGTTGAAGGGGACGGGCGGGCAAAGCTTCCCGGGAAGCTCCGGAGCCATGGATGGCGGAGGCGCAGCGTACATGGACGTATTTATAGCGGTTCCCGGGAAGCTTTGCCCGCCCGTTCCCCTGCACGAAACAACCAGTTCAATACATTGAAAGGACTCAAAAAATGTCGATCAAAGACCTCCCCCTGGAGGAACGCCCCCGCGAAAAACTCCTGAACCACGGCGCCACAACCCTAAGCGACGCCGAACTCCTCGCCATATTCCTGCGCACCGGCAGCGCCGGCAAACCCGTCATGACCCTGGCCCGGGAACTGATAGAACAGTTCGGCAGCCTGCGCGCCCTCGCCGGTGCCTCCGCCAACCAGTTCTGCCGCACCCAGGGCCTTGGCACCGCCAAGTTCGCGCAACTCCAGGCCGCGCTGGAAATGTCCCTGCGCGTCCTCGACTCCCCACTGCAAAGCGGTGAAGCCCTCACCTCCCCGGACGCCACCCGCCGCTACCTCAAGACCAAGCTCATCACCCGACCCCACGAAGTCTTCGCCTGCCTGTTTCTCGACACCCGTCACCGCATCATCCGCTACGAGGAACTCTTTTCCGGCACCATCGACGGGGCCGCCGTCTACCCCCGGGAAGTCGTCCGTCGCGCCCTGGACCACAACGCCGCCGCCGTCATCCTGGCCCACAACCACCCATCCGGCGTGGCCGAGCCCAGCGACGCGGACATCAATCTCACGGAGCGTCTTAAATCCGCGCTGGGACTGGTGGACGTGCGGGTGCTGGACCACATGATTGTCGGCCACGGCGAAGTGACATCCCTCGCAGAGACCGGGCGCATCTGAACTTTCGCTTTGCGTTTTCCGCATATTTCTGGTATAAAACCGGCCTTTTCCGGGAGCGTCAGGCGCAGGCTTTAGCAGCCGATCAGGGCAACAGGGCACGACCTGAGCGCAGGATTCGTTTTCAGCACAATTACCAACGCTCTGTTGGAGGCCAAAATGTCCAGAGTTTGTCAGGTGACCGGTAAGCGCACAGCCACCGGTAACAACGTTTCACACGCCATGAACCATAGTAAGCGGCGGTTTCTGCCCAACCTGCAGACGCACCGTTTCTGGGTTGAGAGCGAAAAGCGTTTCGTAAAACTGCGTATTTCCACCAAGGGTATGCGTATCATCGATAAGAAGGGTATCGAAACGGTCCTGAAAGACCTCCGTGCCCGCGGCGAAAAGGTCTGAGGAGAGCATCATGCGCGAGAAAATCAAACTGGCGTCCAGCGCCGGCACCGGTCACTTCTACACCACGACCAAGAACAAGCGCAACACGCCGGACAAGATCGAGATGAAGAAGTACGATCCGGTGGTTCGCAAGCACGTGAACTACAAGGAAACGAAGCTCAAGTAAGGCTTCAGCGACCGGAGGTTATCTGTGGTAAGCAGAGCCTCCGGAAGCTTATCCTACCGATTGCCCCCGACCTAACCCGGCAACTCGATTTCCATGCTGATGGGCAGATGATCCGACACCGGATAACTGATCACCCTGGCGTCGTGCAAATCCAGAGAGGGGCTCACCAGGATGTGGTCCAGAGCCTTTTCCGGTCGCCAACTGGGGAAGCTGAATGCGGCATTGGGCAATGGAACAAGATTCGCCTCTTTCAGGGGGGATTGCTCCAGTAGCTGATCCGCGTGAGCGTTCATATCCCCCATAAGCACAACGTGCTGATAGGGCGCAATAAGATCCCGGATATAGGCAAGCTGCCGGTTCTGGGCCCCCTTGCTCAATGACAGGTGCATCAGGACCAGAACCAGTGGATCCTCGGGATTGCCATAATAGGCCACTATCGCGCCCCGGCCTGGAATCAGTGCCGGAAGACGATGCTCTTCCACGGCCAGGGGCCGGTAGCGACTGAGAATCCCGTTGCTGTGCTGGGCAATGCGTCCAAGATTGCGATTCAATTGCTGCCGCCAGTAGGGGAAGCCGCCCTGCTCGGCCAGATACTGAACCTGGTTCACAAAGCCGCTGCGCATGGAGCCGCCATCACACTCCTGAAGGGCAACCACATCGTAGTTCCGAAGCAGTTTCGCGATGCGATCCAGATTCTCCTGGCGCCCGCGGTGCGGAAGCAGGTGCTGCCAACTGCGGGTCAGGTAATGATGGTAGGCTTCGGTGGCAATCCCCACCTGGATATTGAAGGTCAGCAGCCGGATACGTCCGGCCTTCTGGAGTTTCGGCGCAAACTCGGACCCAGAGGTGGCGCCGCGGACCGGGTGAAGCCCGCGGAGGCGTTTTACCTGATCTCGCAGCCTGGGGTACACGGATTAATCGCCTGAGCGCTTCTGTTCCACGAGGTAGTCTGCAATGGCCAGCATGTTCTCGTAATTGCCGCCCCCCCTGACGGAAATCACATAACGCCCCTCAACAACCAGGGTTGGCGTCCCCGTTACACGCGCCCCCTGCTGGAACGCCTTGCCGCGACGCATGGCCGTATCCACCGCGAAACCATCCCAGGCTTCCTTGACCGCTTCAGCATCGGCTGCGCCAACTTCCTCAAAAAAGGCTGCGATGGCCTCTTTTGAGTTGAGATTTCGCCGCTCACCGGCAAGGGCATCAAACAAGGGGCCGTGCACCTGATCCACAACCCCCAACTCACGCGCCACATAGAACGCCTGGGCATGGGTTTCCCAGTCGCGACGCATGGATGCCGGAACATGGCGCAGATTCACGTCGTCCGCCAGGTCTTTCTTCCATTGCGTAATGACCGGCTGCATCTGGTAGCAGGAGGGACAGCCATACCAGAAGACTTCGGCAACCTCATACTGGTCCCCGGAGCGGGTTTCAACCGGCGTGGAGAGTCGATTGTAATGCGTTCCCTCTTCCCACTCCTGCGCCATCGCCAGGGGGGCGACAAACGACAGAGCTAAAAGGGTACACAGAATCCTTCGTGGCATGTTCTTCTCCGAATAGGGCGCTAATGAATTGACCACCCTATTGAAGCGAACTTTGAGGGAAGCAGCAAGTGCCGATTGAGGGGGCCTCAGTAGAGGCCCTCAATGTACTCGGCAACCGCCTCGATTTCGGAATCGCTCAGCCTGGACGCGATGCCGCCCATGATCTGGCTCTGTTCGTTGTGGACGCGAGCGCCGGATTTATAATCCTTCAGGGTTTGTGCCACATACTCGGAGGACTGACCACTGATGCGCGGGTAGCCCGCCGGCTCGTTGCCCTTGCCCTGGGGCCCATGACACGCGATACAGGCTGCAACGCCCTTGGCCATGTCGCCACCGCGGTAAAGCGATTCACCCTGGTCGACCAGCTCCGGATCCGCTTCGCCACGGGGCATATCCTGCTGATCGAAATACGCCGCGATGTCCTTCAGGTCCTGCTCGCTCATGCCATCCAGCTGACCCGCCATCATGGGAATCTGGCGATCGCCGCTCTGGATTGCCTTGAGCTGGCGAAAGAGGTAGTTCTCACCAATACCGGAGAGCTTGGGGTACACCCCCTGAATGGGCTCGGCGCCAGCCTGCCCATGGCAGGCGACACAGCCACCTGCCAGCTCCTCGCCCGCCTGCGGATCACCTGCCTGGACGGTGCCGGTAAGCCCCATCAACACTACTAGACCTGTCAGCAGTTTTTTCATTCTTGCACCACTCGGATTACGCTTTCATTCTGGTCTGGCCAACGGCGCGGACGGGCATCCCGCCCGATCACCGCCGGCCCCGGAAACTGGTGTGGTATTATACATGTTTCACCACTGACTGAAATCAGCAAAGTAACGGGCCCTTTCGTGACCGATCAAACTCCCCGCCCCACCATCGCCTTCAACAGCGCACGCTTTCTCACCAGCGCCGCACGCCTGGACCAGTGCCCCGAGGACGAAGGGCGCGAAGTGGCCTTTGCCGGGCGCTCCAACTCCGGGAAGTCCAGCGCGCTCAATGCGATAACCCGCAACAGCAAACTGGCGCGCACCAGCAAGACGCCCGGCCGCACCCGCTTGATCAATTTCTTCACCCTGAGCCGGCCGGGTACCCGCCTGGTGGACCTTCCCGGCTATGGTTATGCCCGGGTTTCCCGGGAAATGCAGCAGGACTGGGAAAAGCAACTCGGTGCCTACCTTGAGCACCGCCAATCCCTGCGCGGCATGACCCTGATCATGGACATCCGCCATCCGCTGTCGGAGTTTGACGAGATGCTGATCGAATGGTGCCAGCACCACGAACTCCCCATGCTCCTGTTGCTGACCAAGGCCGACAAGCTCAAGAAGAATCCGGCACGCCAGCAGGTCCGGGACGTCCAGAACGCACTTCGTGATGTCCCCTGCGTCACGCGGGTCCAGCCATTCTCCGCGCTCAAGGGTGACGGCATCGATGAAGCCAGGGCCCATCTCAGCCAGTGGCTGGATGGTCCTGACCCGGACTGATCAGGACCCCTCGGCCTCGGGCTGGGCCGGGGATAGCTGCGGCCGGTAACGCTCTCTGATCGCTGCCATCTGGTCGTAATACGAATCGGTCAGGTAGGGCAGCTGAAGGGTCAGCACCTGGTAGATGCCCTGCTTGAGTTCCTGCTGGCTGATGGCATCACTGCCACCGTCCGCACGAGCGGTTTTCAGGAACGCCATCCAGTTCGTCACCACCAGCCACACGTTCAGGGCTATGGCCTCCTGCTCCTGGTCGGAATGCGGATGGAGAATGCCGGCGCCCTCAAGCCCCTGAAGCACCGCCTGCACCTCCGTAAGACACTGAAATGTGAATTCCCGGTAGTCGATACGCAACCGCTCGTCCGTGGTCAGCAGGTACTCGAGATCCCGGTGGAAAAACCGGTAATACCAGAGGCCATCAAAGACCGATTCCAGGTAGAACATCTGGTCCTCGATCGTCAGCGTGCGATCGCGCGGCACCCTCAGGTACCGATCGACCAGGGCCCGGTACTGGATGAACAGCGAATAGATGATGTCGGTCTTGTTACGGAAATGGTAGTACAGATTCCCGGGTGAGATGCCCAGCTCTGCCGCAATATGGTTGGTCGTGACATTGCGCTCGCCCTGTTCGTTGAACAGTTGAAGACTGGCCTTGAGAATCCGGTCACGGGTTTTCATGGAACCTCTGGCAGCAAGGGATTGACTATTAGAGTAGATACTCTAATAATAAATTGAAAGCGGTAAGGAACCGCCCGAGGAACGATACAGGAGAACCTGACATGGTCGCGAATGTAGTTCAACTGACGGATACCAAGAAACAGGTCCAGCAGATCAACCGCGCATTCAGCGCCCAGCGTCAGGCGGCACGCGCGCATCCCACGCCAAGCCTGGCGGAGCGCCGTGAGCACCTGAAGCGGCTCAAGCGGATGCTGCTGGCCAACCAGGATGCGTTCTGCGATGCCATCAACGAGGACTTTGGTGGTCGCTCCCGGGACGAGACCCTGCTGGCGGAGTTCATGCCGTCCATCCAGAACATCAACTATACCCAGCATAACCTGGCCCAGTGGATGAAACCGGAAAAGCGCAAGGTTCACATACTGTTCCAGCCCGCGCGTAACGAGGTTCACTATGAGCCCCTGGGGGTCGTTGGCATCATGGTCCCCTGGAACTACCCGCTCTTCCTGGCCGCGGGCCCGCTGACCGCTGCCCTGGCGGCCGGTAACCGTGTCATGCTCAAGCTCTCGGAATTCACACCGACCACCTCCGCGCTGCTTGAACGTCTTCTGCACGAGACCTTCCCGTCCGACCTGGTCACGGTGATCAACGGCGAGGCTGATGTGGCCCAGGCGTTTTCCGCCAAGCCCTTCGATCACCTCCTGTTCACTGGCTCGACGCCGGTGGGCCGGCTGGTCATGAAGGCGGCTGCCGAGAACCTGACGCCGGTAACCCTGGAGCTGGGCGGAAAATCCCCGGCCATTGTTTCCCATGAAGTTCCCATGAAAGACGCCGCTGAACGGATTGCCTTCGGCAAAGCCATCAACGCGGGGCAGACCTGCGTGGCACCGGATTACATCCTGTGCCCCCGGGATCGGGTCAGGAGCTTCGTGGACGAGTTCCGCGCCGCCTTTGCGACCATGTACCCGACGGTCAAGGACAACCCGGACTACACCACCATCATTAATGATCGCCAGCATGGGCGTCTGCAGGAAATCCTCAGCGATGCCCGGGACAAAGGGGCGGAAGTGATCGAGGTAAACCCGGGGAACGAGTATTTCGGCGAGGACACCCGCAGGATGCCGCCGCACCTGATCCTGAACGCTACCGACGACATGCGGGTTCTTCGGGAAGAAGTATTCGGCCCACTGCTGCCGATTGTCACCTACGACCGCATGGACGAAGCCCTGGACTACATCAATGACCGGCCCCACCCCCTGGCATTGTATTATTTCGGCTATGACCGCACCGAACAGAAGTATGTGCGTGAACACACCCGTTCCGGTGGTGTCTGCATCAACGACACCCTGGTACATGTCGGCCAGGACGACCTGCCCTTTGGCGGAGTGGGCGATTCTGGCATGGGCAGCTACCATGGTAGCGAGGGATTCGTGACCTTCAGCAATCCACGCGGCATCATGAGAAAACAGCGGCTCAACAGTGGCAAGGTGGTTCACGCCCCCCACGGGACCCTGCTTCACAAGCTGATCTACAGGATTTTCATCCGATAGCCAACGAGTGACCCGAAAAGGACAACAACAATGAACCGGGAAATCACCGAGAACGGGGAGAGCAACGCCGACATGGATCGGCGCGCCTTCCTGCGACTTGGCTTCAATGGGGGCACTGCCCTGGGTGGTGCCGTCGCCATTGCCAGCCTCTCCGGGTGCTCCGCGCGCCCCCTGCATGATCCCCGTGGACCCGCCACCGCCTCGGCCCCCGACCATGGGTGGCACTTTCTCACCGAGGAGGACCGGGTTGTCCTGGCCGCGCTGATTGCCTCGATTATCGGCCCCCAGATCCCGAGTGATGCGGACGAGCGCGAAGCCGCAATAACCCGGACACTGGAGGATATGGATAAGGCCCTGCATTTCATGGGCCCACCCAACCAGGCTGAATTCCGGCAACTGTTCGACCTGCTTGAATTCACGCCAACGCGCCTGACCCTGGCGCGGGTGACCTCCTACTGGCCGAATGTGTCGGAAGCCCAGGCCGAGGCCTTCCTGCAGCGCTGGCGTAACAGCAGCTTCAACATCTTCAACAAGGCCTACCTTGGGCTGGTTCAGGTGACTAACGCTGCCTGGTATGGACGCCCGGCCCACTACCAGCAAATGGGTTACCCGGGGCCACCCGCCTACACCTACGACGAGCTCCCCCAACTCAACCGCGCAAGCTGAGACTACATAGATGGCAGACTTCAACCTTTACGGTAAGGGCATTGATGACGGCTGGGCCGTGGAAGACGCGGCCCGACTGGAAGCCGACACGCATTTCCAGGCGGATGTGGCCATTATCGGGACCGGCGCGGGTGGAGGAACCACGGCACAGATCCTGTCAGAGGCGGGATTCCGGGTGATCCTGGTGGAAGAGGGGCGGCTCTACCATGACCCCGACTTCACCATGAATGAACAGAAAAGCTACAGTCGGCTCTATCAGGAAGGGATGACCCGCGCGACAGCGGACGGTGGTATTGCGATCCTGCAGGGGCGGTGTGTGGGTGGCTCCACAACGGTGAACTGGACGTCTAGTTTCCGCACCCCGGAGGCAACCCTCAATCACTGGAAAAACCAGCACGGCATCCAGGACTGCGAGCCGGAAACCCTCTCGCCCTGGTTCGGCAATCGTGAGAATGAACTCAACATCCAACCCTGGACCACCGAGCCCAACCGCAACAACGACGTGCTGCGCGAGGGCTGTCAGGAACTGGGCTGGGACTGGAAAACCATTCCCCGCAACGTAAAGGGCTGCTGGGACCTGGGATACTGCGGCATGGGCTGCCCAACGAATGCGAAACAATCCACGCTGGTGACCAGCGTCCCGGCGTCGCTCAGGCGCGGCGCAACCCTGGTCCACAGCCTGCGGGCCGAAAAACTGCACCATAACCAGGATCGTGTGGAGTACCTGGAAGCAACAGCCCTGGGAGAAGATGGGGTGGCGCCCACCGGCCGCAAGGTGCGCATCGAGGCGGATCACTTTGTGGTCGCCGCCAGTGCCATCGGATCGCCCGGCCTGCTGCTGCGCTCCAGGGTTCCGGATCCCCATGAACGCCTGGGCCGGCGCACCTTCATCCATCCGGTCAATGCCAACGTGGCCCGCATGCCCGAGACCGTTGAGGCCTATTACGGAGCCCCCCAGTCCATCTATTCCGATGAATTTCTCTGGCGGGATGGTGTCGCCGGCAAACCGGGTTTCAAGCTGGAAGTCCCACCGCTGCATCCAGTGATGGCCGCTGCCGTCCTGCCGGACCATGGTGAGGCCATGGCGGCCCAGGCCAATGATTTTCCAAGAATCCAGTCCGTGATTGCCCTGCTTCGCGACGGTTTCAACGAGGACAGCCAGGGCGGCACCGTCACCCTCCGTGACGACGGCAGCCCCCAGCTCCATTACCCGATGAGCGACAGCCTCTGGGAAGGCATGCGCGAATCCTGGCTGCGCATGGCGGAATGCCAGTTCGCGGCCGGTGCCAGTGCCGTCAGGGCCGTTCACATGGATTCAGGCTACTGGAACAGCTGGAAGGAGGCGCGGGAGGCGATCAGGGAGCTCCCTCTCGCCATACACCGGGCACGACTGTTTACCGCCCACCAGATGGGCGGCTGCGCCATGGGCGAAGATCCCCGCAACAGCGTCGTGAACAGTTACGGGGAACACCACCACCTGAGCAACCTTTCCGTCCACGACGCCTCGATTTTTCCCACCAGCCTGGGTGCGAATCCACAGCTGACAGTGTATGCTCTGGCAGCGCGTAACAGTCAGCGACTGGCTGACCGCCTCAAGGGCCAAGCATGATGGCGTGGGAGAAAAGCATCCATGAATACCGCAATCTATCCGGGTACCTTCGACCCGATCACCAACGGTCATACTGACCTCATTCACCGGGCCGCACGCCTCTTTGACGAGGTTGTGGTCTCCGTGGCAGCAAGTCCCAAGAAACGTCCCTTACTGCCTCTGAATGAGCGGGTGCGACTGTGTGAGTCCGTGCTTTCCGACCTTGATAACGTCCGGATTATTGGCTTCAGCAACCTCCTCGCCGATTTCGTTCAGGAGCAGGGCGGGAACATCATCCTGCGCGGTCTGCGAGCCGCCTCGGACTTCGAATACGAGTTCCAGCTGGCCGATATGAACCGGCACCTTGCCCCGGACGTGGAAAGCATATTCCTGACCCCGGCCAATCATCTCTCCTATATCTCCTCAACCCTGATCCGTGAAATTGCCGGACTTGGTGGCAAGGTTGAGGATTTCGTGGACCCGGTGGTTGCGGAAAGCCTGCGATATCACTTCGCACAGGCAACGGATTAAGAGCGATACCATGATGGGAAGACAGTGGATTGCACTGGCAGGCCTCTGCCTGGTGCTCGCAGGCTGTGACAACACGACGCGGGAGGCGAAGCCGCAGGCCGGGGTGGCATCCGCCCACCCGATGGCCACGGAGGCAGGAATCCGGGTTCTCGAGTCCGGCGGCAACGCCTTTGATGCCGCCGTGGCCACAGCTGCCACGCTTGGCGTGGTGGAACCCTATAGCTCGGGTCTCGGCGGCGGCGGCTTCTGGGTCCTGCGACCAGCCAACGGCGACCCCGTCGTGATTGATGCCCGGGAAACCGCGCCGGAAAAGGCGCACCCCGACCTCTACCTGGACGAGGACGGCGAGGTACTGGACGGCAAGCCCTCACTCAATGGTGCCCTTGCCGCAGGCATCCCGGGTCAGCCTGCGGCACTGGACCGCATTACCAGCCACTACGGCAATCTGCCCCTGGACCGCAACCTTGCCCCGGCCATCAAGCTGGCCCGCACCGGCTTCCCGGTGGATGAACGATACCGCTCGCTTGCCGAATTTCGCCTGGAGGTCCTCCGTGAGGATCCCACAACCCGTCGTCTCTTCCTGGATGGCGAAGGTAATGTGCCCGAAACGGGGACTCTGATCCAGCAACCCAAGCTGGCCAAAACTCTCCAGACTCTTGCCCGGGATGGACGGGACGGCTTCTACCGGGGCGAACTGGCGCAGAAGCTGACCCGTGACGTTCGGGCCGCGGCTGGCATCTGGACCGCCGAGGACCTGGCCGACTACGAAAGCATCAAGCGCAAGCCCCGGATCATCGATTTCCGGGGCGCACGCATCCTGACGGCTCCCGCACCCTCTTCCGGCGGCATCGCACTCGGCCAACTCTTTGGCATGCTGCAGGCCCGCCCTCTGCCCACGACTGCGGATTCCGTCGAGCGCACCCACTGGCTCACCGAAATGATGCGCCGGGCCTATCGCGACCGGGCCCAGTATCTGGGTGATCCGGCATTCACGGACATACCCACACAGAAACTGCTGGCCCACGACTACCTGGAAAACCTCGCGTCGGACATCAATCCGGACAGAGCCACCCCCAGCGGCAAACTGCCCAACCCCGGCACCAACGGACGTCACACCTCCCACCTGTCCGTGATTGATGGACAGGGCAATGCGGTGTCCGCGACCCTGAGCATCAACTACCCCTTTGGTTCCGGCGTGACCTCCGAACGAACCGGTATTGTCCTCAATAATGAGATGGATGACTTCAGCATCCGGCCCGGATACCCCAATGCATACGGTCTGATCGGCGGTGAAGCGAACAAGGTGGAGGCAGGGAAGCGGCCGCTATCCAGCATGAGCCCCGTGGTTCTGGAAACCGACGGCGCCATAACCGCTGTGGGCACCCCGGGCGGCAGCCGGATTATTACCATGAACTTCCTAGCAGTGCTGGATCTCCTGGATGGCCAGCCGCCCTCAGAGGTGGTCGCCAACCATCGTTTTCATCACCAGTACCAGCCGGATCAGATCCAGCATGAACCGGAGACTTTTACAAGGGCTGAAAAAGAGCGGCTCCGCAATCTGGGTCATGAACTCAGGGACGTGGGCAGGACCTACGGCAATATGCAGCTGATCCGCCAGGCAGAGGAAAGCGGCCGGATTACGGGCGCGTCCGACCCCCGCGGCATAGGCAGCACAGGGGTCATCGAGGCCGCAGGTTCAGAGTAGACGGGGCAATTCAAGAACCTGATCGTTCAGGCGCAGCTCCATATTTTCCAGGCGAATGTCCAGGTGGTAGCGGCCATCACTGCCGTCAACAATATTCTGCTGCTCAAGGTGCTCAAGGACATTCCTTGCGGTGTTGGGAAGCGCCCAGACCATGGTGCTGTCGACGATGAGCACGCCCTCCCCCCAGGCATGGCGCAGAAGGCTCACGGGCTGATCCCGCTCCGGTGCAGGGCGTTGAGGATAACGCAGAGCCAACTCCCCCTCGATAACCCCCTCGGGCAGCCGCAACAACAATTCCGGAATCGCCATCTCGCCGCCATAAGCAGACAGGCGCTGAAGGCTGCTGGAGAGGGATTTGTAGAGCTGCATCTCTTGCGTCGCCCGCCTGGAGGTCCGACCCTCATCCGAGCGGCTCCGGCGTTGGAGTGCCACGAAAGCGCCCAGTGCTGAGTCCAGGCTCTGGGCATGCATCCCATCGGCCGTCCATTCAAATACCTGGCGTCCGAAGTCTTCCCGCCCGGTTTCAAAGGACTCGAGCCCGATGTGCAGCGCCCCGTCGACATAGCCACCCTCCTCCGAGGCATCGATATCAACGCGCATGTTGCGCGCAATCACCGGATCCGCCAGGACCGGGTCCAGGGTCATCCGCTCAACCTGGAAACGGCTCCTGCCCTGCCACAGGCTCTCAAGCAGCGGTGCCATCTGATGGTCCAGGCTTAGATTCTCAACCCTGAGCACCCCATCGCCCACATCCATTTCCAATCCGGGCCAATCCATGACCACCTCGTGACTGCCACTGCCGTGCCAGTAATCCGACGTCATGACCAACCTTTCTACCGTTCCGCGCGTCCCCGCCAATGCCGGGATATTGATGTCCGGCGACCAGGAAAACGCCGGAATCCGCAGACGCCCATCCAGGTGGCCGCCCAATCCCGCTTCGAGTCGCAGCTTGGGTTTCTGTTCCGGGAAAAGCGTATTGAGAACGCCTGAGTCATCATTCTGGAGGCGGGTCACTGCCCTGATTCCCGTAACACCATGCTCAAAACGGGTAACAAGGTTGATCGGCTTCGACAGAACCGGATTGCCGTCCTCCCCTACTGGGGGCAACAACTGTGTTCTGGCGGTAGCGCTCAGGTAACCGCGCTCATAGCTCACCGGACGCAGTCGCCACTCATCCTGGTCACGGGCTTCCAGGTCGGTAACCAGACGCTTGAACTGGGACTCCGCCAGAACCCCGAATCCATAGGGGGCGCCGAGAGCGATGCCAATCAGCAGAACCAGAGCGGCCAGTGGCAGAAAACGCATTGACTGCCTCACCCCGTTCCTGCCAGACGCTGCATCAGTGCCTGCTGGGAAGCCACCCGCTTCTCCCCGGGAGCAGGATGTCGAGCCAGGTAGTCACCGTCGGGCTGCAGCTCCCAGCTCTGGGCGTTATCCCGCAGATAGACCTCCATATCCCGGCGCAACCGGCGCGCCAGACGCCGGTCCTCAATCGGGAAGCAGGTCTCAACCCGATTGATGAGATTACGCTCCATCCAGTCCGCGCTGGCACAGTAGACTTCGGACTCGCCACCATTGGCGAACCAGTAGACCCGGCTGTGCTCCAGGAAACGCCCGATGATGGAAACCACGCGGATCCGCTCGGAGAGCCCGGGCACCTGGGGCCGCAGACAGCAGATGCCGCGCACGATCAGGTCGATCCGAACTCCGGCGCAGGACGCCCTGTACAGGGCCCGGATCATTTCGGGGTCGGTGATTGCGTTCACTTTCGCGATGATGCGCGCGCGCTTGCCCTCAAGGGCGTTCCGGGCTTCTCGGTCAATCATCTCGAGCAACCGCTGGTGCAGCGTGAACGGGGCATGGAGCAGCTTCTGGATCTTGAGGGTCTTGCCCATGCCCGTAAGCTGCTGGAAAATCTTGTTCACATCATCGCCCAGCGCGTCATCGCAGGTCATGAAACTGTAGTCGGTATAGAGCCTGGCGTTACCGGCGTGATAATTGCCAGTGCCCAGGTGGACGTAGCGTTTCAGTCGGCCATTTTCCCGCCGCACAATCATGATCATCTTGGCGTGAGTCTTATAGCCCACCACTCCGTAGACGACAATAGCGCCGGCTTCCTGGAGACGGCTGGCCAGTTCCAGGTTCTCCGCCTCGTCAAAACGGGCCCGAAGCTCGATAACCGCCGTTACTTCCTTGCCACGCCGCGCGGCATCCGCCAGGGCTTCGACCATCTCCGATTGCGCCCCGGTCCGGTACAGTGTCTGTCGAATCGCCAGCACCTGCGGGTCCCGCGCTGCCTGACGCAGGAAGTCCACCACCGGCGAGAAGCTCTGGTAGGGATGCAGCAAAAGAATATCCTGCTGGCGAATCGCATCCAGGGTGCTTTCCCGCCCCTTCAGGCTCTTGGGAAGACCCGGGGTCATGGGCGGGTACTGCAGATCCGGGCGATCCACAAGACTGCTTACAGCGCTGAGCCGGGCCAGGTTCACAGGACCATTGGCCCAGTAGAGCTCACGCTCCGTGAGGCCGAACTGGCGCAGCAGAAAGTCCACGAGGTGACGGGGGCAGTTGTCCGCCACCTCCAGGCGAACGGCATCGCCAAAGCGTCGGCTCAGCAACTCACCGCGCAGTGCCGAGGCAAGGTCCTCAAGATCATCCTCAAGCTCAAGGTCCGCATTACGGGTCAGGCGGAACTGGTAACAGCCCTTGATGGTCATGCCCGGGAAGAGCTCATCCGCGTGGGCGTGGATCATGGAAGACAGGAAAACCAGGTTGTCGCCGCTCTCACAGACCTCATCCGGCAGCCTCACCAGGCGCGGCAGTGACCGTGGCGCCGGCACAATGGCCATGCCGGTCTCACGCCCGAACGCATCCTTGCCATCCAGCTCCACGATGAAGTTGAGACTCTTGTTTACAAGGCGCGGCAGTGGATGGGATGGGTCCAGCCCAATGGGATTCACCACGGGCATCACTTCCTCGCGGAAATAGCGCGCTACCCAGTTGGCCTGCCCCCGGGTCCATTCCCTGCGGCGCAGGAACTGGATATTCTCCTCGCGCAGTCCCGGGATGATGACGTCATTGAGGATGCGGTACTGTTCCTCCACATAGCGATGGGCCACATCACTGATTTCGTTCAGAACCTGTTGCGGCCCCTTGCCATCAGGCCCCAGGACTTCGCGGCCATACTTGAGCTGCTGCCTGAGCCCGGCGGCGCGGATCTCGAAGAACTCATCCATGTTGCTGCTGAAAATGCAGCAGAACATGAGCCGCTCAAGCAGCGGGTGGCTTTCATCGCAGGCCTGCATCAGCACCCGGTAGTTGAACTGCAGGTGACTGAGCTCGCGATTGAAGAAGTTCTCAAAAGCCTTCAGGTCGGGAACCTGGAGTGTCTCGTCCGGATCGGGCACGGCTGTCGTCATTTCTTGCTCCCTTTGGCCAGCAAACGGGCGGCCCTCAACGCAAAATAGGTCAGTATGGCATTGGCTCCGGCCCGGCGCATGGCAAGCAGGCTTTCCATCATCACCGCATCCCCGTCCAGCCAGCGGTTTTCGGCGGCGGCCATGTGCATGGCGTATTCACCGCTGACCTGATAGGCGAAAACCGGCACCTGGAACTCGCGTTTCACATGGTGCACGACGTCCAGGTACGGCATGCCCGGCTTGACCATGATCATGTCCGCCCCTTCGGAAAGATCGAGCGCCACTTCCTGAAGGGCTTCCTCAATATTGCCCGGATCCATCTGGTAGGTCTTCTTGTCGCCCTTGCCAAGATTACCGGCGGAGCCAACCGCATCGCGGAAGGGCCCATAATAGCTGGAGGCGTATTTGGCAGAATAGGCCAGAATCCGGGTATTCACATAACCGTCATCTTCAAGGGCGCGGCGCACCGCACCGATGCGACCGTCCATCATGTCGGAGGGGGCCACCACATCGGCGCCTGACTCAGCATGGGAAAGCGCCTGTTTGACCAGCGCCTCATTGGTTTCGTCATTGAGTACGTAACCGGAGTCATCAACGATGCCGTCCTGCCCATGACTGGTGAAGGGATCCAGGGCGACATCCGTGATCACGCCAAGTTCCGGAATCGCCGATTTAAGAGCGCGTACGGCCCTCTGTGCCAGCCCTTCCGGGTTCCAGGCCTCGGCGGCGTCCGCACTCTTCGCTTCCGGGGGCGTGACAGGAAACAGGGCCACTGCCGGAATTCCAAGTTCCCACGCCTCTCGGGCGTGCTCAAGCATAAGGTCAATGCTCAGCCGTTCGATACCTGGCATGGATTCCACCGCCTCACGCTGGCCCTCCCCGGGAAGCACGAAAACCGGGTAAATCAGGTCGTTGGCGCTGAGACCGGTTTCGCGGACCAACCGCCGTGAGAAATCATCACGCCGATTGCGGCGCAGCCGGGTTGCCGGAAAATGTCGCGGCTCAAGGTTCAATTCGTACCCTCCTCTGTCTGCTGCGACATATGGTTTCGCGTTTCACAGTACACATTATGCCAGATCCTGCCCCAGCGGCGAGTCAATGGATACGAAACCCAAATGGCGTAGCAATTGTCATTTTTTGTAGCAGAACCGGGCAAGGGACACGGAAGCATCTAGACTGATGGTGAGGTTGCGCTGACATTGCGCAGTGAAGCCTCTATCCCTTGATTGACCGTTTTAGCCGGGCCCTGCCCGGCTTTTTTATGGCTTTTGCTTGACTAAAGAAATGAACAGTGATTCACTTTTAATGATGCATTGATCCGCCGCAAAACCGGAGTCAGCACCCAGTATGGCCTATCGCGAAACTCCTCGCATGAAGGCGCGGAAAGAAGCAACACGCCAGCGTATCCTCGATACCACTCATGCCCTGGTCGCCGAGGGCGGCTTCGGTCTGGCCTCGGTAGCACGGGTCGCCGAAAACGCCGGTGTCGCAATCGGCTCCGTTTACCGGCACTTCGACTCCAAGAGCGACCTTTTTGCCGAAGTATTCCGGCGGGCGACCGAGCAGGAAGTTCAAAAAGTTGCCGAAGCACTGGATACATCCACGCCCGCCGAAGAAGCATTGGCGGAATCGCTTGCCGTGTTCGCGCGGCGCGCCATTCGCAGCCCAACCATGGCCTGGGCCCTGATTGCAGAGCCCGTGGACCCGCTGGTGGATGAAGAACGGCTTCGCTACCGCCAGGCTTATGCCGAACTGTTTCAACAGAACCTGACCCGGGGGATCAAAGAAGGACGCTACCGCCCCGATCAGAACCCACAGCTTTGCAGTGCCGCCATTGTAGGTGCCATTGCCGAAGCCCTGGTCGGCCCGCTGTCGCCCGCCGCCGGCGGACTCGACAGCGATTCAGCGGACCGGTTAATTGACGACATTGTACGGTTCTGTACGCAGGCCGTGCGCACTGGGGAGTAAACCGCAATGAATGCACCCTTTGAAACCAGCCAGGACAGTACCTTTCTGGCCCAGACCCACGACGTATTCAATCAGCCCACGGCGCTGGAAAATTACAACCTCTTCCGCGAAGATCAGGCCCTGCGCGAAGCGGTCAAGCGCGAAGGCGCCGAATGGGCCACCAATGAACTGGACGTGTACGGCGCGATTACCGGGCGTGCGGATGTAATCGACCTGGGCTTCCGGGCCAACGAGAACAAACCCGAGCTGCATACCCACGACCGCTACGGGAATCGCATCGATGAGGTGCGGTTCCATCCGGCGTATCATGAACTCATGACCATGGCCCTGGAAGGCGGCCTGCAGAGTGCGCCCTGGACCGACCCCAAAGCGGGTGCCCATGTTGCCAGGGCCGCGCGGTATTATATGCACTCCCAGGTAGAGGCGGCCCACTGCTGCCCGGTGACCATGACCTTTGCCTGCGTGCCCGCGCTGCGCAAACAGCCGGACCTGGCCGAATACTGGCTTCCCAAGATCCTCAACCGCCACTACGATCCGCGCAATGTACCGGACACGGAAAAACAGGCGGTCACGATCGGCATGGCGATGACCGAAAAACAGGGCGGTTCCGACGTCCGCGCCAACACCACCCGCGCCTACCCGGTGGCGGATGAAGGGCCCGGCAAGGCGTATGAGCTGGTCGGGCACAAGTGGTTCGTTTCCGCGCCAATGTGCGACGCCTTCCTGGTGCTGGCGCAGTCCTCTGGCGGCCTGAGCTGTTTCCTGCTGCCACGTTGGCGCCCGGACGGAACCAGGAACCCGATGCAGATCCAGCGCCTGAAGAACAAGATGGGCAATGTGGCCAACGCCTCCAGTGAGACTGAGTTACGCGGCGCTCTCGCCTGGATGGTGGGTGACGAGGGCCGCGGCGTTGCCACCATCATCGAGATGGTGGCCATGACCCGTTTTGACTGCATGATTGGCTCCTCCGCCGGGATGCGTCAGGCGGCTGTCCAGGCCCTGCACCACTGCGCCTACCGCAGCGCCTTTGGCGGCCGTCTCAGCGAACAGCCCCTTATGCAGAACGTCCTCGCCGACCTGGTGCTGGAGAGCGAGGGCGCCGTGGCACTGACCATGCGCATGGCACGGGCACTCGACCACCAGGACGACGAGAATGAACGTCGTCTGGCGCGGCTCGTGACGGCCGTGGGCAAGTACTGGATCTGCAAACGTACGCCCCAGCACGCTTACGAGGCCATGGAGTGCATCGGTGGCAGCGGTGTAATGGAAGACTGCATCATGCCACGACTGCTGCGCGAGTCCCCGGTCAACGCCATCTGGGAAGGCAGCGGCAACGTGCAGTGCCTGGACGTGCTGCGGGCGATGAACAAGGAGCCGGGTGTACTCGACAGCTTCTTCCGGGAAGTGAACCTGGCGCGGGGCATGAACGGCCACTTCGACGCCTTTGCCAGCGCGCTTGAGGACGAATTCCGCAACACGGACAATCTGGAATACCGGGCCCGCAACCTCACTGACCGCATGGCGCTGGCGATCCAGGCGTCCCTGCTGTTGCGCGGCGAGAACCAGGCCGTGGCGGAAGGTTTCTGCGCGGGACGCCTGCAGCAGCGGGACCACTTCCAGTTTGGCAACCTGCCGGACGACGTCGATTGTGCCGCTGTCATCAAGCGTGCCACCCCCACCATGGAGGACAGATGGAGCACCCCCACATCGGCGTCATGACCCTGCGCTTCCAGGTCTATGGCTGTGAAACAGTACGGGACAAAAAACGCGTCTTTGCGGCCATGCGCCGGGTCTGGGGTAAGGAGCCGGATCTGGCCGTGACCGAGATCGCCGATCAGGAGGACCCGGGCCTGGCCACCTGGAGCGTGGTTACTACCGGGACGGATCCTCAGTTGCTGCAGCATCGCCTTCAGGAGGTGGAAAAGGCGATCCTGGCACGCATTGATGCCCCGATTCTAGACACACAGGTCGAAATCGACTGAAAAAAGCCGGGCACAGGACCCGGCTTTTTAGTGGACATGAGACAGTGTACCGCTCCTAGTCAGTGCTTTCTTCGACACTGTCACCGGCTTCCTCAGCGGTTTCGTCCGCCTGTTCCAAGGTATTTTCCTGGGTGCCGGTCGCATCCTCGGTGGTTTCTTCCGCACTATCCGCGGCATCCTCGCCCGTCTCCTCCATCGAGGAGTCATCACCGCAGCCGGCCAGGCCCAGCGTTGCAACGAGCATAAGACCAATAATCCATTCGCGCTTTTTCATTGACGTTTCCTTGTGCGTTGAAATGTACCTTCGAGTTTTACATTAATTTACAAATAACAGCAATAATCTTTGAATTACCTCTGATTCAGAATTATCAGTCTTACAGCCGATATCCAATAGAAAGGGCGAGTGACAAGAGCCCAGCGGTTCCAGCCCCCTGAGGCCGGAGACTGGTCTATGGTTGACTCAGGCCTTATACTGGAACGCTTGAGAAAGATCAGGCAGGTTGGAAAGGGACGTCATGGCGAGCAATGATTGCCAGAATCACCTCTAAAAGCCGGACATCCCGCATGAAGGTTTCTTCAGCATCAGCGGGGTCGTTTCAGAACCATCCATTCCGGAGTAGTAGCAGCCTATGGGCGGCCACAGGAAAACCGCAAAAGCCAATCTGGATGCCATGTACCGGATTTTCACGGTACCCGAGGCACCCGACTCCACCCTGAGCCAGGTTGACAAGTACATCTCCGGCAACCTGACCGGCTTTCTGCAGGATCATATCGTCGCCCTGGAGCGGGAAATGGGCGAGATGGAGAAGGATTTCTCCAGTCCCCACGTACCGGAAAAGCCAATCTTTGTTTCAGAACAGGTTCAATTCCTGCTCGACAAACTGGTGGCCCAGTCCGTCCACACCGCCTCCCCCAGCTTCATCGGGCACATGACGTCGGCACTGCCCTATTTCATGCTGCCGCTGTCCAAGATCATGATCGCGTTGAACCAGAACCTGGTGAAAACGGAGACGTCCAAGGCCTTCACGCCGCTGGAGCGCCAGGTGCTGGGCATGCTGCATCACCTGGTGTACGGCTATGAGGACGCCTGGTATCGCCAGTGGATGCACGACCCCCATCAGGCCCTTGGCGCGATGTGTTCCGGCGGCACCGTGGCCAACCTGACCGCCCTCTGGGTCGCTCGCAACCGGGCGTTTCCCGCCGAAGGCGGCTTCCGGGGCGTAAACCAGGAGGGGCTGTTCCGGGCGCTGCGCTTCTATGGTTACGAGGGAGCGGCCATACTGGTCTCCGAGCGGGGTCACTACTCCCTGCGCAAGGCTGCCGACATCCTCGGACTGGGTCGTGACTTCCTGATCCCGGTGGCCACAGACGCGGACAGCCGGATTGATCCGGATGCGCTGCGCGACCGCTGTCTCGAGCTCCAGCAACAGAAAATCCGTGTCCTGTCGATCGTGGGTATTGCCGGCACCACGGAAACGGGCCATGTGGATCCACTGGAGACCCTGGCCGATATTGCCCGTGAATTCGGCGCCCATTTCCACGTGGATGCTGCCTGGGGGGGGCCGACACTCTTCTCCAGGACCCATCAATATCGACTCAAGGGCATCAATCAGGCGGATTCCGTCACCATCGACGCCCACAAGCAGCTCTACACGCCCCAGGGCGCCGGCATGGTCCTGTTCCGGAATCCCTCGGTGGTCAGTTCCATTGAGCTTCATGCCCAGTACGTGATCCGCAAGGGCTCCAAGGATATGGGCAGCACTACCCTTGAAGGTTCAAGGCCGGGCATGGCCATGCTGATCCATTCCGGGTTGCGGATTATCGGGCGGGAAGGCTATGAAATCCTGATCGACCAGGGTATTGAAAAAGCCGAGGCCTTTGCGGAGATGATCCGCAGGCATGAAAACTTTGAGCTGATTACGGCCCCGGAACTGAACATCCTGACCTACCGCTACTGTCCGGCGCGCGTACGTGAGGCCCTGACCCACGCCAGTCCGGAGGATGCGGAACGCATCAACGCCAGCCTCAACCGCATCACCCGGTTCATCCAGAAAACACAGCGTGAGCGCGGCAAGTCCTTCGTCTCCCGGACCCAGCTCGAGCCCGCGCAGTACGACCACTACGCATGCGTGGTATTTCGCGTTGTCCTTGCCAACCCGCTGACCACCCGGGAGATCCTGTCAGATATTCTTTCGGAGCAGGCCGCCATTGGCAGTGAGGATTCAATCGCTGGCGAGAAACGGGCACTCGAGGCCTCAGTCGCGTCGGTTATGGCAACACTCAAGGCCTCAGCCCAGGCTCATTGACCCCTTTCAGCTCAGTATAACGCATCCTCGTCTTCCAGCACTTCCTCGATGATATCGAGGAAGATTTCGTCCGCGTCGCTGTGTTCTTCCGGAATACGCACAATGGTCTGGGCGCTGATTTCGCGCGCTATCTGGTCACGCGCTTCCCGCATATGCTTGTGTTCGCGCGCGATTTCCATGCTGCGGGCAGCAACCGTCGGATCACTCAGGACCTTACGGATGAATCCCTTGAGTTCATCAATCACCTTCTGTTGACGACTTTCGCTGGCCGTGCTCATTCCCGTCTCCTGCGCCTGTCCGCCCGTGGATTTGTCTATTCACGAACGCCAGTATAGCAGGAGCTCAGGGCGTAAAAATCGACTCGAAAACAAAAATGAAATCCTGATAACGGAACCTACTCGGCACCCGCCTCGTCCACTTTCTGGTTACAATGTCTTCATCTCGATGAGCAACCACCACCTTTAATCGGCGCGCGATAATCTCCATGCAAAAGTCCGGAGAACACACTGCAACAAACAGCATACTGCCTGACTCTGTAGAACAGGAACGCCGGCGCGTGAGCCGGTTCGTGACGTGGCTGGAATCAACCGGTGTGCTCGTATTAATCGTGATCGGCCTCTGGGCCGTCGGAAGCGGTGATATGGGCTACGGCCAGGTCCTCTTTATGTTTGCGGGCCTGTTTGCAGCCAATGAGGGTGTCTTCCAACTGACCCGCAAGGCCATCCCGCACCGTAACGGGCTGGTTGTCATTGTAATGCTGCTGTACGGATTTCTCGTCAGTACCGGTGGCCAGAGCAATACAGGCCCGCTCTGGTTCTACGTGATACTGCCCATGGGGTTTTTCATCACTGGCCTGCGCGCGGGCACGCTCATGGTTGGCGGCGGCGTCCTCTACACCCTGCTGGTGTTCCGTTTTCCGGAATTGCCCTGGGTCACCACCCGCTATCATCCGGACTTCCAGCTTCGCTTTATCACCAGTGTACTCTTTGTCAGTGCCTTTTCCGGAATCCTGGATCACCAGCGCCGAAAGGCCCGACAGGAACTGTTCAACGCGGCAAGACAACATGAACACGCGGCCAGGACGGATGAGATGACCGGACTTCCCAACCGCCGTGCGATGCTCACGGAGCTGAACCGGGAATGGTCCCGTTACAACCGCGCAGGGCACCTGTTTTCGGTCGTGCTTATGGACCTCGATTATTTCAAGAGCATCAACGACCGCTATGGCCACGATGCGGGCGATCGCGTCCTGGAATCGTTCTCGGCGCTGCTGAAATCGGCATGCCGTGAAAGTGATCTCGCGTCGCGATGGGGCGGGGAGGAGTTCCTGATCCTGCTCCCCGATACACCGCTACTGGATGCACTATCCCTGGCGGAGAGAATCCGCCATGCAACCGAACAGGAAAGCATCATTTACGAGGGGCAACGGATTCCGCTGTCGCTCAGTGCGGGCGTCAGCTCCATAACCCAGACTACGGATCTCGAGGATCTGCTCAAGCAGGTGGATAAGAATCTCTACCTTTCCAAGGAACAGGGTCGCAACCGCATCACGCCCAGAGTCAAGCAGAATGAAGGCGGAACAACGGCTCGCTAAAAAGCCTGTCCTCGCCTAGAATCAACCCTAATAATTATAGAATGCAGGTGGTTTTGTGTGCACCCCGGTCGCGGTCAGAGCCCTCGCCACTCTGACACTGATAGTAGCCACATACCTGCCGGCTTCCGCCATGGCGGACAGTTTCCCGCGTGTTCCGGAAATCCACTACAAGGCGGTGCCCGCAGAAGCGACTCCGACCCCGCAAAGCCTGCTGGAAGCGGGCAACTGGCAGCGCGCTGCCTCAAGCCCCAACATGGGCTATGACAGCCGGGCCTACTGGTTCCGTTTTTCCCTGCAAGCACCGGAATCAGGCCGCGTCGAGCGGATTACGCGTATCGGTTACCCCCAGCTTGACGACGTGCGTTTCCTGCTGTTCCGCAATGGCGAGCTTGAAACATCATTTCATACCGGAGACCGCAAGCCCTTCTCGGAACGCCCGATACAGCACGCCCAGTTCCTGTTTCCCACGTCCCTTGAAGCAGGCAATGACTACGAGGTCCTGATCCGGGTGGAAACAAGCGGCGCGGTCCAGCTGCCGTTACAGGTGTGGGAGCCCAACGCCCTGTTCGCCCGCCTCTCGCTTCAGGATCAGGCCCATGCCCTGTACTACGGCATCCTGATGGTCGTCATTCTGTTCAACCTGTTTATTTTCCTTGCCCTGCGGGAAAGGACCTATCTCTACTACACCCTGGCAATCACCAGCTACCTGTTACTGATGGCCACTCTGAGGGGCACCGCCTTCGCGGTTCTCTGGCCAGGGCTGCCGTGGCTGCATCACCAGATGATGCTCGCGACCGTTCCGGCCGGCGTCCTGTTTTCCTCGCTGTTCGTGCGAGCGTTTCTGCGCCTGAACAGGAACAACCCGGTGCTGGACGGGCTCGCCAAGGGGGCCATCTCCATGGGAGTCCTGGCGCTGATTGGCGCCTTTGTGCTTGATTACAGCCTCTCGATACGCTTCTCGGTGATCCTGACCGTCCCGGCATTCCTGCTGCTGCTCAGCATTGGCCCCATCGAGTGGGCCCGGGGCAACCGGGCCGCCAAGTTCTATACCGTCGCATGGGCGGCCCTCAGCCTTGGCAGCAGCCTGGCGGCCATGAACAAGCTGGGCTGGGTCCCCAACAATTTCATTACGGAATACGGCATAGAGATCGGTTCCGCCCTCGAGGCCATGCTCCTGACCGTGGCCCTGGCGGAACGCCTATACCGCGAACGGCACGAACGCGTCCTCGCCCAGGATGCCCGCCTGCGGGAGCACGCGGACCGCCGGGAAGCTGAGCTGCGCCTGATCGACCAGGCGCTGCACCACCCGGTCACCGGCCTGCCCAACCGGACCTCCTTTGAGGTGCTCGTCAATGACGCCGTCTACAACCGCAGCATCGCGCAGTACGCGGTCATGGTCATCCAGCTGAGCAACTATCACGCCATCCAGAAAACCCTGGGCCATGCGAATTCGGAAAGCCTGATGGAAAGTTTCGCCCACTGCATCGAGCGCCACGCCAATGGGCTGCCTGGAGTGCGGCCCGTTGAGCAGAGCGATCGCGGACAGCACCTGGTCGCCTCACTGGAAAGCGCCAGCTTCGCCCTGCTCCTGGACGCAACCCGCCTCCGTGAAGAGCCGGAAGCCGTATTCCAGTTTATTGAAGCCCTGCGTGAGCCCTTCGAGTTCCTGGGAATGCAGCTCCCACTGAACCCCCTTGCCGGTGTGGCCATGTTCCCGGAACACGGCGATGACGCCGGCAGCCTGATACGCAGAGCCTTTATCGCCCAGGAATCGGAGGAAGCCCAGCATCGCCACCTGGCGTTCTATCAACCGCACCGCGACCCCTACAGCAAGGAGCGGCTGACCCTTGCGTCCGAACTGCGTGCCGCACTGGAAACAGGTGAAATGGGGCTGGTCTTCCAGCCCAAATACAGCCTTTCCGAACATCAGGTGACCGGCCTGGAAGCGCTGATCCGCTGGCCGGGTCGTAACGACCCTCCCGATCCGGAAACCGTGATCAACGTGGCTGAGGAAACCGGCCTGATCCAGCCGCTGACGCGCTGGGTGATCCGGGAGGCGCTCGCCTGTCAGACGCGGCTGGTCGCTGATGGTTTCCCTCTCAACATCGCCGTCAACATCTCAGCGAACAACCTCAGGGAGCCGGACTTTCCATTGTTTGTCCGGAAAATGACCCAGGGGAACCGTCCCGGCCTGACTCTTGAGCTGACGGAAACGGCGATGATGACGGATCCCACAAGCGCGATGAAGGCACTCCGCGAACTGGAGGAAGCCGGAATCCCCATCGCGATCGATGACTTCGGTTCCGGCTACTCGTCACTGTCGTACATCAAGAGGCTGCCGGCGCGCGAAATCAAGATCGACAAGACACTAATCACCGACATCACCCACCATGGCGACGATCAGCTGATCGTGAAAGCGACCATCGACATGGCACACAGCCTGGGGTATCAGGTTGTCGCAGAGGGCGTGGAAGACGAGGCAACCCTGAACTGGCTCAGGAGCCTCAATTGCGATGCGATCCAGGGATACCTCCTGTCGCATCCCATGACGCTTGAGGACCTGGTCCCATGGCTGAACCGTGGAATCCAGCTCCCCGGCAGCAGTAACCTACACGCCTGAGCGTCGCAACATCACACACGCTCGCGTCGACGGATCAACGCTTCCTGGGCCACGGATGCCACCAGGCTGCCATCGCGACTGAAGACCGTGCCCCGGTTCATACCCCGCCCGGAGGCGGCGCTGGGGCTGTCCATGTCGTAGAGAAGCCAGTCGTCCATGCGCAGGGGACGATGAAACCAGATGGCATGATCCAGGCTGGCGACCTGCATGCCGGGGGTTGAAAACCCGAGACCATGGGGCTGCATCGACGTGGCCAGCAGGCCGAAATCCGAGGCGTAGGCCAGCATGGCCCGATGCAGGACAGGATCGTCCGGCAATTCCCCCCTGGCGCGCAACCAGTTCTGGCAATGGGGCGGGCGCACTTCGGGATTGAGCGGATCAACGGGATTGACCGGACGGATTTCAATGGCCCGTTCCTTCATCATCTGCTCGCGACGCTCTCCGGGAATCAGCGAGGCGATGTTCTCGCGCAGTGTCTGCTCTGAACTCAGGGTTTCCGGCTCCGGCGCGCCGGGAAAGTCCAGCTGGTGTTCAAAACCGGACTCCTCGATCTGGAAGGAAACCATGGCGGTGAGGATCTCGCGTTCGTCCTGACGCGCGATCACGCGGCGCACGGTAAAGGTGCCGCCGTCACGCACGCGCTGGACTTCGTAGTCAATGCCCCGTTGTGAATTCCCTGGACGCAGGAAATAGGCGTGCAGGGAATGCGCCAACCGCGATTCCACGGTACGGCTTGCCGCCATCAGCGCCTGGCCCAGAACCTGCCCTCCGAATACGTTGGGGAAACCCAGGTCATCACTCTCCGCGGCGAAATGATCATCCCCAAGGGGCGCAACATCCAGAAGGGCTACGAGTTTTCGCGTTACATCATCCATTCCGGCTCCTGTCAGAATCTCGGGAGATACTTTCTACCCTACCTATTTCCATTTCTCAAGCCGGCCTCGAAGTCCACTTCACCCGTCAGGCCGGTAGGATCGCCGGAACCTCTTTCGAGAGTGATTGCTTCTCGGGCGCATAGTCGCCGGTGACGGCAAATCCCAGCAGCTGCGAATCCGGCCCCCGGAAAAGCGCCCTCACGCTGTTGCCGTCACGGGATACGTCCCAGTCGCCTTCCGCCTCGGAGGGCGGCGGACATACCGCCACGGGACAGGCCGGAGTTTTTACCGTCACTGGCATACTGCCGTAATGCACAGGGGTGGGCATTCCGGACAGAGTCCTGGCCAGAGCCCGTGCCGCCGCCATCAGGGGCATCACATAAGGCAGCACATGACCACAGACTTCGGCACAGTCCCCCAGCGCGTAAATACCCGGATGACTGGTTTCCAGCATCTGGTTAACACAGATACCCCGGTTCGTTGCCAGTCCCGCCTCACTGGCCAGTCCGATCCGTGGCTGAAGCCCAACAGCCGCAACGCCCAGGTCGGCTTCCAGGACCTTGCCATCATCAAGGCCAAGCCGTACGCCCTCGCCGGCATGCTCCACGGTCGTGACCGCCCGGTTAAGATGAAAACGCACGCCTGCTTCTTCCAGCCCGCGACGCACTGCTTCCGAGGCTTCCTCCGGAAGCAGTCCCGGGAGCACGGTGGCGGTTGGCGCGATAACATCCACCTCAAACCCGCCATTGATCAGGTCATTGGCAAATTCGCAGCCAATGAGGCCCGCACCGACCACGGCCACGCGCCTCGTGCTGTCCAGCCTCTTCCGGTAGCGGCCATAGTCGGTCAGGTCATTCACCTGGTACAGCGCGTCCATCCCATCTCCACCAAGGGGGATACGAATGGGATTGGCGCCCCAGGCCAGGACAAGGCGCTCATAGGGCACGGTTCCCTGGTCGGTCTGCACCTGCCCGGCTGCGGCGTCGAGCGCCTCCACTCGCGTGTGGGTCAGGATGCGCGCGCTGAGGTTCTCCTCCATCGCCGCGACGTCAGCCTGGGCCAGCTCATCGGCTGACTTCCCCTTGGCCAGGCCATTGGAGAGCATGGGCTTGGAATAACTGCGCCCATCATCCGCGGTAATCAGTACCAGGGGGGTGTCCGTGTCCAGCTTGCGGAACTCGCGGGCCAGTGTGTAGCCGGAGAGTCCAGTGCCGATGATCACAATGGCATTGGCAGGGGTGTCCGTCATGGGCTTCCCTCAGTCGATTTCCACCATTTCAAAATCTTCCTTGCCCACACCACAATCCGGGCAGGTCCAGTCCTCGGGCACATCTTCCCACCGGGTGCCAGGTTCGATACCGTCTTCGGGCCAGCCTTCGGCTTCATCATAGATAAAGCCACAGACGACACATTGCCACTTTTTCAAGAGCTTTCTCCTTACTGCTTCAAACGTATGGGGCGCATTCTAACCAAATCCTACGGTAACTTCCCAGCTGGCGATCATCCCAGGGACGTCATCTCGGCATGGGACAAGCGCCTCCCACTGACGTTATACTCTGCCTCCTTTTTCAGGAATTATTCCCGAATCACGCAGGATCAGCCCATGGCCAACACTGTTTCCGAAATGAACCAGATCCTGGAGCAAGCCGATTGCCTCCATACCCGAGCCGACATTGACCAGGCCCTGGATCGGCTCGCCAGCGAGCTTGAGACCGCTGTCCAGACAGCGAACCCCGTCATCCTGTGCATTATGAACGGCGGGCTGGTCATTGCGGGCCAGTTGCTCCCACGGCTGACATTCCCCCTGCAGCTGGACTATGCCCATGTTTCCCGTTATCGGGAGACCACCACCGGCGGAGCGCTCGAGTGGGTGGTACGCCCGCAGACCGAGCTTACCGGCCGAACCGTGGTCGTAGTCGACGACATACTGGACGAGGGAACCACGCTCGCGGCCCTGGTTGAAGCCTGTAAGGCGGAAGGTGCCGAACAGGTACTGACCCTGGCGCTGATCCATAAACACCATGACCGCAAGAGTCACCCCGGGTTCCGTGCCGATTTCACAGGCCTTGAAACCGAAGACCGCTACCTCTTCGGGTACGGCATGGACTATAAGGGATATTGGCGCAACGCCCCGGGCATCTATGCGGTCAAGGGACTCTGACCACATGCTGTCCGGCTTTCGGCCCCTGCCCTGTTACCGGATCAGCCACCCGGAACGCCGGGTGGTGCGCCACCCCGGCTCGCTGACGCGTCTCCTGCGCGGTTTCAGCCGTGCGCGCTTTCATGTTGACGTGCTCGGGGAAAGTATTGCGCGCCCGCAGGTATCCGAGGCACTCGCGCTGGGAATCAACCCGAAGCAGCTCGCCTGGATCCGGGAAGTTCACCTCTGTGGTGATGACCGCCCGTGGGTCAGGGCACGCACCGTCATCCCCGTGCAGTCCCTCAGGGGACCCGCAAAGGCCCTGAAACAGCTTGGAAACCGTCCGCTTGGCACCGCGCTCTTCGGAGCCCGCCCCTGGCAGCGCACGGATTTCCAGTGCGGCACCATCACAGCCGCCAACCGCCACGGGGCAATGCTGGCGAGGCGGTCGCGTTTCCGTCGCGGGCCCTGTACGCTCCTGGTTACGGAATGCTTTCTACCGCAATTGTGGCAGGATACCCGAACGCTTCCCATGCGGTCGCACCCCATTCATAGTGACCGCATCCGGCCTCTATAATCGGAGAACCGCAACGCACCAGCACCATGAGGATGACCGTGCCACCTTTGAAAGCGCGTTTCCAGGACCGCCTTCCCGACTTTATCCAGCTGATGCGGATCAATCGCCCCATCGGCACACTGCTGCTGCTCTGGCCAACACTCTGGGCACTCTGGCTGGCCGCCGAAGGAGTCCCCTCCTGGACGAATCTCATCATCTTCACGGCCGGCGTGTTCATCATGCGGGCAGCAGGCTGTGTCATTAACGACTTTGCGGACCGGGAACTGGACGGTCACGTCAAGAGAACCCGGGAACGCCCTCTGGCCACGGGGCGAATCGCGCCCCATGAGGCCCTTATCCTGTTCGCGGGCCTGTGCCTGACCGCCTTCCTGCTGGTTGTGCTGTTCACCAACAGCCTGACGCTCTGGCTGTCTTTTGGCGGCGTGGCCCTGGCCTTTACCTACCCCTTCATGAAGCGTTACACCAATCTGCCCCAGATCGTGCTGGGTGCCGCCTTTTCCTGGGCCATTCCCATGGCATGGGCAGCGGAAACCGGCAGTGTCGCGCAACTCGCCTGGCTGCTCTACATCGCCAACCTCGTCTGGACCGTAGCCTACGACACCCTCTACGCCATGGTGGATCGCGATGACGACCTGAAGATCGGTATCAAGTCCACGGCTGTGCTCTTTGGTGACAATGACCGCGCGGCGGTTGGCATGCTTCAGGGCACGACCATCCTCGTCCTGGTGCTGGCGGGAAACCAAGCGGAACTCGGCACCCTCTACTATCTGGGCGTCACGGCCATGGCCGGCTTATTCGTCTACCAGCAGCACCTGATCCGTGACCGTGACCGCGATGCCTGCTTCCGCGCCTTCCTGAACAACAATTACGCGGGACTGGCCGTGTTCATTGGACTGGCACTGGATCTCGCGCTGTCATAAAGCTGTCACAATAAGACGCTGTAATGGAGCCGTCATAAAACAGACAGAGACAGATCACAGCCATGAGTGAAAAAACCGTCCTGATCGTGGATGACGAGGCCTCAATCCGGGAAATGATCGCCATTGCGCTGGAAATGGCCGGCTATCACTACATCGAGGCAGCGGATGCGAAGACCGCACACGGGCTGATTGTCGACCAGCGCCCCGACCTGATCATCCTCGACTGGATGCTGCCCGGAACCACGGGCATTGATCTGGCGCGTCGTCTGAAACGCGATGATGGCACCAACGAGATCCCCATCATCATGCTCACGGCGAAGACCGAAGAGGATAACCGGATCCAGGGCCTGGAGGCGGGCGCGGACGACTACATCAGCAAGCCATTTTCACCGCGGGAGATGGTGGCACGGCTGAAGGCCGTTCTCAGGCGCACGACCCCCGCAGGAGCCGACACGCCGGTCGAGATTGGCGGGATTCACCTGGACCCGGCGGGCCACTGGGTGACAGTCGATGGCAAAAACGTCAACATAGGTCCAACCGAATACCGCCTGCTCCAGTTCTTCATGACACATCCGGAACGGGTCTATACCCGGGAACAGCTTCTGGATCAGGTCTGGGGTGGCGGTGTTTACGTGGAAGAACGCACCGTGGACGTCCATATCCGCCGGTTACGCAAGGCACTCGGCGATGTCCATGGGCCCCTCGTGCAAACTGTCAGAGGGGCGGGGTACCGGTTCTCCACGCGCGAAACCTGACACCGGAGTACCATGCGCCACGCCCTGATCCGCCACCTGAAACGACTGCTGCTTCTGCTCGCGGCCGCAACCGGGATCGGATGGCTGGCCGGCTATACGCTGGCCGCGCTCCTCATTGCCGTGAGCTTCTACCTGGGCTCGACACTCGTGCAGCTCGGTCGACTCCACCACTGGCTGACCAGCAGCGCCGCGGGCGCCGATCCCCCGGAGAGTACTGGGCTCTGGGGCGACATCTTTGACGATATCTATCGCCTCCAGAAACGGCACTTCAATGCCCGCGACCGGCTCCAGACCATGATCAACCGTATCCAGGAGTCCACCAACTCGCTGCGCGATGGCGTGGTTATGACCGACGCCGAAGGCGCCATGGAATGGTGGAATCACGCCGCCGAATACCTCTGCGGCTTTCGCAGCGCCAAGGACCGGGGCGAGTACATCTACAACCTGATTCGCGACCCGGCATTCCGGGGCTACTTTGACGCCAAGGACTATTCCGAGCCACTGGAGATTGCCTCGCCAGCCCGCCCCCAGCTCAGGATCCAGCTCCAGATCAACCTGTTCGGGGAGGACGATCGGCTGATCACCATCAAGGACGTCACCCGGATCCACCAGCTGGAGAAGATGCGGCGGGACTTTGTCAGTAACGTCTCCCATGAGATGCGCACCCCGCTGACCGTCATCAGCGGCTACCTGGAGACGCTCTCGGACCAGACGGAGCGCATCCCGGCCGGCTGGCAGCGCCCCCTTGCGACCATGCGCCATCAGGCCAATCGCATGGAAGCCCTCATCACGGACCTGCTGCTCCTTTCAAGGCTTGAGACCAGCGAGCGCCGCACGGGCGATGCCGTCTGTTACCCGGCACCGCTGCTCCGACAGATTCAACAGGACGCCATCGCGCTCAGCGGTGACCAACAGCACCGGATTACCCTGAGTATTGATGACTCCCGTGCTATACAGGGGGACGAGGAACAGTTGCGCAGCGCTTTCTCCAACCTGGTTTTCAATGCCGTGAAGTACACGCCGGCCGGCGGTACTGTGCAGATCCGCTATGGGGTTGATGAGGATGCCATCCGTTTCAGTGTCACAGACGACGGGCCGGGCATTGATCCGGAACACATTCCGCGCCTTACCGAACGTTTCTATCGCGCCGATCCAAGCCGGAGCAAGGAAACAGGGGGCACGGGCCTGGGACTGGCCATCGTCAAGCACATCCTCTACAACCACGATGGGCACCTGTCCATCGACAGCACCCCCGAAGAAGGGAGTACCTTTACCTGCAGTCTGCCCGTCGAACGCGTTATACGTGAGGGCGTGTAAGCGATTCGTCATGGTACGTGTAAGCATTCTCTTACACTGGTGTAGGAAATAGCCGTTCCGTATCGTCAGAAAAGCGCAACAATTGCGCCTTCTATTTTACAGGTTGCTGTTTTCATTGTTTTTTCATAAAACGGGCCAGAATAACGTTGATTGGCCATTGTATTGACCGCCACACAGGGGTCTGTTTGCTGGTGTTGTTTCTCTGTCAGCGGATGACAGGGAAAGGAAGCTACACGGATGGTTTCCTCAAAGGAATTGAGGGGAAGCAGGGAATAAAAGGAAGTAAGGCTTAAGGGAAGCCTAACTACGGAGCTGGCTCGGATGCTGGCACCATGGAAGGGTTCAAGGGAGTCGCGCCGGGATGGCGCAGTTTTGGCAGGATGCCACCGCTTTCATCGGAAAGCATTTTCGCCTGTTGTAAGGAATGGTTTCGGCCATTCCTTTTTTTATGTCTGTCTATAAAGTTACGGGAAGTGAGAAGGGAAGGAGCAGGAACAGCTTCCGGGAATCGCTGTGAATACATCCCTGTACGCTGCCCTCCGCCATCCATGGCTCCAGAGCTTCCCGGAAGCTGTTCCTGCTCCTTCCCTTCTCACCCAGACTCAATAGCCAGCCGCATGGTATAGCCTAACTCGGTTGAATTCCTCGAACTCCTGCAGATCCGGCCAGGTGCGGGCTTCGCGTGTGGTTATCAGGTGGTAGTCGTCGTTTCCAAGGTTTGAGAGGCGGGAGTCGGCCATCAGTACCGAAGGGGCTCGGGTCTGGAAATCGGCCAGCATGGAGCGGTTTTCGGGGTCGTAGAGGACGTCCGCGGCGAGCAGGACATCCGGGGCTTCACCGTCGCGCCAGTCGCTGACGGGGTTTACTTCAACGCCGTTTCGGGCGGCGTTGATGACGGTTGCCAGCAGGGCTGTTGAGTCGAGGTCGGAGGCAAGGACTTCGCGGGCGCCGGCCATGGCGGCGGCGATGGCGACGACGCCGGAACCGGCGCCGAAATCCAGTACCCGGCGGTTCCGGACCCATTCGGGGTTTTCGAGCAGCCATGAGGCCATGACCTGGCCGCTGGCCCAGCCGAAGGACCAGTAGGCCGGTTCGGCGACGACGGCCTGAGCTTCGTCGTAATTCAGGGGGTATTCAAGGCAGTCGGGGTCGAACAGGCAGAGTTCGATATCCGGGCAGCCACGCGGGCGGGTCCAGGTGGTCCTGCCCCGGCTCAGGGTCTGCTGCAGTCGGGTATCGAGTTCATGCTGTTTCATGGTGGCGCTATCCTAGCCCGGGCCATGGGTAGCGTAAAGCGGATGATGATGCGTTAAACTGGGCGATTGTCGGAAAAGCCAAGAGTGTCACGTGAGCGAAGAACTTCCTGAAACCGATGCCATCAACGCCCTTCTGCTCGAGGAGGCGCCGCTGCTGGATGTCCGTGCACCGGGGGAATTCTGCGAGGGCGCGGCGCCCTGTGCCAGCAACATCCCCCTGATGAATGACCGCGAGCGCCACAAGGTTGGCCTGTGTTACAGCGAGTCTGGCCAGGAGGCGGCGATTGAGCTGGGGCATCAGTTGGTCAGCGGCGAGACCAAAGCGGAGCGGGTTGAGGGCTGGCTGAGTTTTGTGAAACGTCATCCTGGAGCGCGACTCTACTGTTCCCGGGGCGGATTGCGTTCAAGGATCGCCCAGCAATGGCTGCATGAGGCCGGTGTCACGGTTCCCCGGGTGACCGGCGGCTACAAGGCCATCCGGCGTTATCTGCTGGATGACCTTGAGGCACGGTGTCCGGAGCTGTCGCTCATTGTGGTCAGTGGGCGCACGGGCACCGGTAAGACCCGCCTGCTCCACGAACTGCCCAACCCCGTGGACCTGGAAGGCCTGGCCGCTCACCGCGGCTCCAGCTTTGGTCGTATGCTCAAGCCCCAGCCCAGCCAGGTGGATTTCGAGAACGCACTCGCCGCTGCCCTGATAAAGGCGGACCGGCCACCTGGGACCCCCATCTACGTTGAGGATGAAAGCCACCTGATCGGCAAACGGGTACTGCCAACGGCCTTGCAGCAGCGAATGGCATCAGCACCGCTGATGGTCCTGGAGCAGCCCCAGGCAACCCGTGTGGAATTCATACTCCAGGATTACGTGATCGACATGAGCCGGGCCTATATGGACCGGGATGGTCCTGAGGCGGGCTTTGCGGTGTTCCGTGAGTTCCTGCTGGGCTCGCTGTCGCGGATCCGCAAGCGCCTTGGCGGGCTCCGTCACCAACAGCTGGAAGGGGTCATGACCGAGGCGCTGGATGCCCAGCAGCACAATGGTGATCTCGACGGTCATCGAGAGTGGATCAGAACTCTGCTCAATGACTACTATGATCCCATGTACGACTATCAGCTCGGCCGCAAACAGGGCGTCATAATTGCCCGAGGGTCCTATGAGAGTCTCCTGAACTGGTCCCTCCAGACCAACGTAGCCCCCGCGACCACCTAACGACAAAAAGGCAGATCCAATGCAAGACCTGATCCCGGAGGGCGACCAGATCGCAGAGCTCGTCACCATGGCCAGCGGCATGCTCATGACCTACCTGCCGCAGCTGTTTCTGGCCATCGTCACACTTGTCGTCGGCCTCTGGCTGATCAACCGGTTCGTCAATGCAATCGACAAGAAGCTGACCGCCAGGGACCCGACGCTGGGGCGCTTTATCACGGGGCTAACCTCAATTCTGCTCAAGGTTGTTCTGCTGATTTCGGTAGCCTCAATGGTCGGCATTGCCACCACTTCCTTCATTGCCGTTCTTGGTGCTGCCGGCCTGGCCGTTGGCCTTGCGTTGCAGGGCAGCCTTGGCAACTTTGCCGGTGGTGTACTGATACTGATCTTCAAGCCATTCAAGGTGGGTGACATTATCGAGGCCCAGGGTTTCCTCGGAACCGTCAAGGAGATCCAGATCCTCTATACCCTGCTGGATACGTTCGACAACCGTCTGGTAGTCATCCCCAATGGCTCACTGTCCAATGACAGTCTAACCAACTACAGCGCCTACACCGACCGCCGCGTGGACCTGACCATTGGCATCAGCTACAGCGACGACATCCAGAAAGCCCGGGAGGTAACCCAGGCCACACTGGCGAAGGACGACCGTGTCTACCAGGAGCCAGCCCCCATGATCGTGGTCGGCGACCTTGGCGAGAGCTCGGTCGACCTCAAGATCCGGATCTGGGCTCACGCCGACAATCTCTGGCCCGTTTACTGGGACATGCTGGAGAAAATCAAGGTAGCGTTTGACGAAAACGCCATCACCATCCCCTTCCCGCAGCGGGGCCTTCATCATTATCAGAAAGATGGCTGAAATGTACAAAGGTTAACCATTTTTACTGACACCTCCGGGCATGCTGAGCTAGTCTGAAAATCAGGAGCCCGCAAACGGCCTGTTCGGCCTGGAGGTGTCAACCATGCCAGTACGCACCCTGAAAGAGTTTTTCGAAAGCCATGATGTGCCCTATCGGTGCACCGTCCACCCACCCGGCTTTACCGCCCAGTCACTCGCCCACCATTGCCAGGTCCCCGGCGACCAGGTGGCCAAGACCGTTATTATTGAGCTCGATGGCCGGATGGCGATGCTGGTGATGCCCGCCAGCTTCCGGATCCGCTGGGACCGGATGATCGACGTACTGGACACGGACTTTGTGGAGCTCGCCGACGAGGAAGACTTCAAGGACAGTTTCCCGGACTGCGAGGTTGGCGCCATGCCTCCCTTGGGCAACCTGTTCAACATGCCGGTCTACTGTAGTGAAACCCTGACCCAGCAACCCGAGATCACCTTTGCCGCCGGCAGCCATACGGAAGCCATGCAGATCGCCGTGGCCGACTACCTGCGGTTGGTGCACCCGGTTGAGATCAATCGGGGCTTCATCCGACCCGGAACACGCAAACCCGCCTGGCTGGCGCGCAAATCCGCCCGCCCCAGAAAGGCAGGCTGACGCCCCTGTCATCACCGGTTACTCTGGCGTAGACTGGCGCTGATGCCTGCTCAGCACGGAAACGCCCATGAGTAACCACCAAACCGATATTGCTATTGTGGGCGCCGGCATGGTCGGCGCTTCCCTGGCGCTGGCCTGTGCCGAGACGGGCTGGCGCGTCGCCGTCATCGAGCCGACCGCGCCGGCGGCACCTGATCCAGACAGTGAACCGGAGCTGCGGGTTTCAGCCCTGAGCGCCGGCAGCGAAGCCTGGCTGCGCGAACTCGGCGTCTGGAAGACCATGGCAGATCACCGCACGGCCCCCTTCCAGAGGCTGTCCGTCTGGGAAGCGCCTTCAGGTCCGCTGCGGGTCCTACCCGGTGGCCGCAGGCTGGCCCACCGAGCCCGCACCACCTTCGAGGCACAGCGCCTGGGGCGCTCCCACCTGGGTCATATCGTGGAAAACGGGATTACGCGTTATGCACTCTGGCAGCACCTGACCGCTCACGACAGGGTTCACCTTTTCTGTCCGTCGTCACTGAAACACCTCCAGCAGAACAGTGAGTCAGTAACCCTGACGCTGGACAGCGGCGACACAATTGCCGCGAGCCTCGTTGTGGGAGCCGACGGCGCAGCCTCGGTAACCCGTAAACTGACCGGCATTGGCACCACGCGGGACCAGTACCGCCAACAGGCCATGGTCATTAATGTGCGCCATGAACCACCGCAGCAGACCATGACCTGGCAGATGTTCACCCCCGATGGCCCACGTGCCTATCTGCCCCTGCCCGATGCCGCGGGCAGCAGCTGGGGGTCACTGGTCTGGTACGACCAGCCGGAGAACCTGGATGATCTCATGGCGCTGGACGAGCAGGGTCTGATGGCGGCCATACGCCGGGCCTTTCCCCTGGAACTTCCGGATATAGACGCGGCGCCAGCACGGGGGCGTTTCCCGATTGCCCGGGAACATGCCCACCAGTATTACCGGGATCGTGTCGTACTCATTGGCGATGCCGCCCATACCATCAACCCGCTAGCGGGTCAGGGCGTGAATCTGGGATTCCAGGACGCTGCCTGTCTTAGCGGCTTGCTCCGAGGAATTGCTCGGGGCGTGACCGACCCTGGTGACCCGGCATTGCTGGCGCAGTATGAAGGCACGCGGCGCCCCAGAAACCGGCTGATGATGGACGCTATGGACCTGTTCTACCGCTTCTTCAGCAACAACCAGCCACCACTGCACCTGATGCGCAACCTGGGGCTGGGACTGGCGGGCAACCTGCCTTTCGCCCGGGATCAGGTGGCGCGTTACGCCATGGGCATTGACGAAACCCTGCCCGCGCCTGTGGAATCACTGTTAAACCGACTGGCCTGAGAGCAACGAGGAACTTCCATGTCCGAAACCATCTTTGACCGCATCATCAAGCGTGAAATTCCGGCGGATATTGTCTACGAGGACGATCAATGCCTGGCCTTCCGGGATATCAACCCCCAGGCGCCGGTGCATATCCTCGTCATCCCCTTAAAGAACATTGCGACTGTCAATGATCTGACCGCGGCGGACGAACAGACCGTCGGACACCTCTACACAGTAGCGGCCAGGATCGCCAAAGAGGAAGGCATTGCGGAGGACGGCTACCGGACAGTGATGAACTGCAATGACCACGGAGGCCAGTCCGTGTACCACATCCACCTTCACCTGATCGGCGGCAAGGCGCTTGGCTGGCCACCCTATCCGTCAAGCTGAGCCATCACTGCGTTGCGGGGTCAGTTCCCCGCATCCAGCTGCTTTTCTGTTTCCTCGAGCGGCCGGTGCCGCACATCCATACCACGGACCATGTAGATGACGTGCTCGGCCAGGTTGTCGGCATGGTCGCCCACCCGCTCCAGGGACCTCAGCGTCCACATCTGGTTCAGACAACTACCGATGCTCCGGGGATCCTCCATCATATGGGTAACCAGGGCCCGGGCCGCGCTCTTATACTCCTCGTCCACCGACTCGTCTTCCTTCATGACGGTAAGCGCCGCATCCGCGTCAAAACGGGCAAAGGCATCCAGCGCATCGCGAACCATGGCGCGCACGTGCTGTGAAATGTTCCGGACCTCGACGTAACGGCGACCGCTGTGATCCTCCATGTCGTCCGCCATCTCGATCGCCAGACGCGCAATCTTCTTCGCTTCATCGCCAATACGCTCAAGGTCCGCAACCATCTTCACGACGGACATAACCAGGCGCAGATCGCTCGCCGCTGGCTGACGCAGCGCAATCACCTGGATCGCCTCCTCGTCAATCCGCATCTCCATGTCATCCACCTCCCGATCCCGATCCCGGACCTGCTGCGCCTGGTCACCGTCGGCATGGATCAATGCCTCCACGGCTTCACCAATCTGCTTCTCGACCAGGCCGCCCATCTCCAGGAGCTGCTTCTTGAGCTCGCTCAGCTCCTCATTGAACTTCTGGGAAATGTGACGGGAATAGGTCTCTTTAGCCATATCCATGATGCTTACCCCTTAGCCCGAAGGCCCGGTATTGAAGTCGTTTATTACGGATGATCCGGGAACTGAACCCGTTTCCAAGGTACCTAAAACCATTATAGCCCGAAACCCCGGGTGTCCAGCCAAAGGATTACGGTCTGATCAGCATCGCAAACGTCTGCAACGTGACTATACTGCCCTGAAAGAAAATAACCGAAGCCCGGAGGCTTCCGATGAAAACACACCACGACAAACCCCAACCTCGCGGAGAACTCACGCTCCAGCTTGTCACCATGGCCTCCAATGCCAACAACAACGGCGATATCTATGCTGGCTGGCTGGTCAACCAGATGGATCTGGCGGGCGCCACTGCAGCCGGTCGTATTGCCCGTGGCCGGACGGCCACTGTTGCCATCGAGGGCATGGAATTCCTTTCCCCCGTGCGCATTGGAGCGGAAGTCGCCTTTTACACCCACCTTGAGGATGTCGGGAGCAGTTCCATGAAGATCCGCGTGGAGGTGTGGACCCGCGACCAGACCGAGCATCACGCCCGGAAAGTTACAGAGGCGCTCTTCGTTAACGTGGCAATCGATGAACACGGGCGCATCCGGCAGGTTCCGCAGCCCGCGCAGAAACTGTAGCACCCACGGACAATCGCGGGCTCGCTTCCTCAACGAAAAAAAGCGCCGCCTGATGGGGGTAAACAAGCTGATCAGAGCCATTCCCAACAGCCCCAAGGTTCCAGGTTCGGGGCCTGCGCTGGTTTCTTCTGTCCCCAGACTGCCACATTTGACAGAGCTTGGTTACCGGTGACGCTCCAGTCAGCGTTCAGGGTATAACCCCTCATCCAGTGCCAAGCCTATACCCACCCTCAGACGATTGCCGCGCAACTCCTTAGTATTTGTCAGCATATTTTACATATGAACGCTTGCGGGCGGGGTTTGGTCAGAGGCAAGGCGCTTTTTGCGTTGATAATCAAACAATTTTAATAAGTTGGTGCGCCCCATGCATATCGCTTTTTTAGGGCATCGTCTCAATAGCGCTATGTAAACCGAAACAGAAAGGAAAACCACAGTCATGAAAACCTACCAGACCAGAACAGCAGCGACAGCGATCTTTGCAGTGGCGCTGTCACTGACCGCACTCGGGGCGGCAGCCAGCCCAATTAACTGTGACAATGAGGGCGCGACCGCAAACGGCGCCTATGCAGATGTCTGTAATGCAGACGTTTCAACGGGCAGCCAAAGCGGTGCAGTCCAGAACGACTGGGTCAACGACCAATTTGGGAATGGGTTTGACTACATCGGCCGGTGGGAGCAGGATGACTCGGCCTTTGAACCGGGCAATCTGGCTGGATTTCAGTTGACCGTGGAACCGAGCGGGAATGGGGAATTTTCATTTGAATATACCCTCGCAGTTCCGAACGACTGGGAGGGCAGGCAGGTTGATTGGGTGCTTGGTGTCAAACAGAGCACCAGTTTCTTTGCCTACCTTTTCGAAGACGTCACTCTTGGCATTGACGGCGGCTTTAACAGCTTCAGCTTCCAGGCGGGCCAGGGGCCCAACGCAGGTGATTTGGTCGAGGCGGAGAATTTCTCCCACGCATCCGGATTTATCCGCGACAGGGGCGTCGCTCAAGTCCCTGAGCCGTCGATTCTGGCGCTGCTGGGCCTGGGGCTGTTTGGGGTAAGCCTAGCATCAATGCGCCGTCGTTCCAGCCTGTGAACAACCGGTACTGCTGATTACTAAGACCTCAGGATTCTGGGGTCTTTTTCGTTGCATTGTGGATGCATTAATGACCTACTGAAGCATCACCCCTGATGACAGGCGGCTTGTGTAAAATTTATCGACGTTTTCCCGCAGTCGGCCGCGTTCATTCTGGCTGACTTCACATCCCGCCCCGCCAACCTTACGATGGGAGTCCGTTCGCTCAAGGGTAGACCGATGTCCGGAATTGATGACCTCCGTCGAGGCGCCTGTCCCTCCGCGGGCTTGCCCATGGCGAGCGGTGACGGCCTGATTTCACGCCTCCGTCTGCCAACCGGCTGCATTACGAACCGACAGCTTGAATCACTCGCCGACCGTGCAGAACAATTCGGGCACGGCGTGCTCGAGCTGACCAATCGTGGCAACCTCCAGGTTCGGGGGCTCAACGAAAGCTCGGATAAAAACCTCACTGAATGGTTGACTGAAGCCGGATTGGCAGCCGCTGACCCGGCAACGGAAGCCGCCCGCAACGTCCAGAGCAGCCCGGTTCCGGACCTCGACCCTGACGCGCTTTTCGACACCCGGCCCCTGGCTGCAGCGCTGGATTCGCAGCTGCAGGCCAATATCGCCTTCCAGGATCTGCCCCCAAAGTTCCGCTTTGTGATCAATGCCGGTGGCCGGGGGCACCTGGGTGAGGTGGACGGCGATATCCGCGCGGATGCCCTGACAACGGACCAGGGCACCGGATTCCGCATCGGGCTTGCGGGAACCGCCCACGACGCCCATTCACTTGGCGTCTGCGCCCCGGACGCCGTAGCCGTAACCATGACCGCGTTGGCCTACTGTTTCCTTGATCTCAACCAGCGTCTTGTCACCCCTATGCGCCGATTGGCCGGCCACCTTGAACGCGAAGGCGAAGCGCCTTTCCGCGCGGCTATTGACGCGCCTCTTGGGTCAGCGGCGGAGCGCATGGACTACGGACCAACGCTGCAACCCGGTGCATTCGGCAATGCCTTCACGGCGGGCGTGCCGTTTGGCCGCCTGGACACGGCAAGCGCCAGAGCCATCGCGGCGTCCAGTGACGCGGCAGGAAACAGCGAGGTTCGCATTACGCCCTGGCGCCAGGTGGTGATTGCAGGGGAGCCGGTTCTCCTGGCGTCGCCGCTCGAAGACCTGAACCTGATCACGAACCCGACGGATCCGCGCGCCTCCATCATCACCTGTGTGGGCAGCCCGGAGTGCCAGTCCGGCACTACCCAGACCCGCAAGGATGCCCTGGACTGGGCGGAGGCGGCGCCCGAACTTTTCGACGGCGAGACGCGAATCCACGTCTCCGGCTGCAGCAAGGGCTGCGCCCATCGCGGCAAAAGCCCCGTCACGCTCACGGCCCATGACGGGCTTTATGACATCATCATCAATGACAGCGCCTTCCCGGAAAACGAGGCCAACCGGGTTGCCAGCAATCTCAGCCCCTCCGAGGTTCCCGGAATGCTCAGAACTCTGAGCGGGCGAACTCAGTCCTCTCGAAATAATCGCCGATGATCCGGATCATAGAGCGCGCTATTACAGAACCCCGTTTCCCCCAACGCCGGCCCCACCAGGATCAATGCAGAGCGTTTTTCCGGGACGCTTTCAATGGCCGTCTCCAGCTCACCCAGCGGCGCCCTCAGCACCTGTTCATCCGGCCGGCTGGCGCGGAAGACCACGGCCGCCGGGCACTGCTCACCGTAATAGGGCGTCAGGCGCGCCACCACCGAGTCCAGCGTGTGCAGTGACAGGTGAATGGCGAGCGTGGTCCCCGTTGCCGCCCAGGCCTCCAGGGTCTCCCCCTCCGGCATGGCCGACGCCCGCCCCTGGGTGCGCGTAAGCACCAGGCTCTGGGCGACTCCCGGCAGTGTCAGTTCCTGCCCGAGCACGGCCGCCGCCGCTGAAAACGCCGGCACTCCCGGCGTCAGTTCAAAGGGAATACCCAGCTCGCGCAGACGCCGCAGCTGCTCCGCAACGGCCGAATAGATGGCCAGGTCCCCGGAATGCAGGCGCGCCACATCCAGCCCCTTCTCATGGGCGGCCTGGATTTCGCCGATAATGTCATCCAGCGCCATCGATGCGGTATTGACCAGCCGTGCATCCGCCGGCGCATGCGAGAGGACCTCGTCCGGGATGATGGAACCCGCGTAGAGGCAGACCGGCGAGGCGGCAATCCGGTCCCGTGCCCGCAGGGTGATCAGATCCGGCGCGCCAGGCCCGGCCCCAATAAAGTGAACGGTCATGATGATGCTTCCTCCTGATGAACATTCTTGGTGGCATACCAGATGGTGATGGGGCGATCCGAGCGCCAGCCGTTAAAACGGCCCAGGGCCTCGGTACGGTCAATGGAAAGGCGGATCAGGTGCCCCCCGTGGCAGGATTGCGCCACCAGCAACGCCGTCTCGCCTTCCGTGGTTACCGCCGTCGCCACACAGCGCCCGCCATGGGCCAGGGCACGCCAGGCTTGGTCGACAACCCCGTGCCCACTCGCACCACCGCCGATAAAAATCGCGTCCGGGCGCTCCAGCTGGGCAATGGCGTCCGCAATATCCGCCTGTAGGGTCTCCAGGTGTCCCACGCCATGAAGCCGGGCATTTTCTCGCACATTCACCAGCCTGTCCTCGCGCTGATCCACGGCCGTTGCCCGGTTGGCCCCGTCACTGCACAGCCACTCCACCGCCACTGCCCCGGAACCGGTCCCCAGATCCCACAGATACTCGCCGCCGCGCGGCGCCAGGTGCGCCATGACCACGGCACGGATTTCCGGTGCCGAGATCTGCCCGTCATGGCAGTAATCCAATCCAGGGCGCCCCGGCACACGGGCCACCGGCTGAACGTTCTCCTCCACAATGCATTCAATGGCCAGGGTGTTCAGATCCGAGATCACCCAGTCCGGCGGGTCCTTCACGCAAACATCCGTCACCCGCTCATTCGCCCCACCCAGATCCTCAAGCACATAAAGCCTGCTCGCCCCATAACCGCTGTCGTTCAGAAGCTGGGCAACGGTCGTCACACTCGAGGCATCATTGCTCAGCACCAGAACCCGACGCCCCGGCGCCAGACGCGAACGCAACCGGTCCGGGTCCCGCGCCACCAGCGAGTGGCAGTGCAGCTCCTGCAACGGCCACCCCAGGCGCGCCGCCGCCAGGGAAAACGCCGAGGGCCCGGGATGCACCACCATGACCTCGGGCGGCAAGTGGCGACTCAACGTGGCCCCAATGCCATACCAGAAAGGATCACCACTGGCGAGCACGCACACCAGGCGCCCTTCCCAGCGCTTGATCCATTCAATCCCCTCCTGGATCGGCGACGGCCACACCGCGCGCTCCTGCCCCGCTACCGTCGGCAGATGCGACAGATGGCGCTCGCCACCAATCACCAGCTCCGCTTGCAGAACCGCCTCACGGGCCGGCTCACCCAGCTCCGGCCAACCAGCCTCCGAAAGCCCCACCACACTGAGCCAGGCCGTGCTGGAACCAGTGGATACAGACGTGCTGTCGTCACTCATTTATACTCTGCCCCATGCAAATACTGATACTCGGCGGCACCCGCGACGCCATGACCCTGGCCGACCAGCTCCTCGACCACCCCGAGCTGCAACCCATCTACTCCCTGGCCGGCCGCACCCGACGCCCCCTGCCTCCCGCGCTGCCAACCCGGCGCGGCGGCTTCGGCGGCATCGAAGGCCTCAAGCAATGGCTGATCCAGAACAACACCGCCGCCGTGGTCGACGCCACCCACCCCTTCGCCGCCGAAATGTCCAGCAACGCCGCCATCGCTTGCCAGGAACTCGGCATCCCCCTCGGCCGCTTGGAACGCCCGGCCTGGGAAGCCGTGGACGGCGACAACTGGCACCCGGTCACAGACCTCCACGAAGCCGCCGAAAAAGCCGAATCCCTCACCCAACCCGGCGACACCCTCTGGATCACCACCGGCCGCACCAGCCTGGCCGCCTTCGAATCCCTCCAGGACCGCCACCTCCTCGTCCGCTGCGTCGACCGCCCCGACCCCAGCCCCGACTTCCGCAACTGGACCCTGATCGAAGCCCGCGGCCCCTACGAACTCGAAAGCGAACGCAACCTCATCACCCAACACAACGTCGCCGCCCTCGTCACCAAAAACTCCGGCGGCCAGGCCGCCCACCCCAAACTCGACGCCGCCCGCGAAGCCGGCATTCCAGTGGTCATAGTCGACAGACCAACACTGCCTCCGGCAACACACAGTTTCGAGTCCCCGGAAGCTGTCCTCGAATGGCTCACCAGAGGCCTCGAAATAAGCCGGATTAGCCAGGGGCCGGGGTAGGCTGAATGGGAAGCTCCGGAGCCATGGATGGCGGAGGGCAGCCTACAGGGACGTACTCGTGGCGATTCCCATTCAGCCTACCCCGGCCCCTGGCGTCTACTCGTAGTCCCGAGGACTATAAACCCAGCCCCGCCCAGAATGGCTGAAATACCGAGCCCGAGAATTCCCCACAATCACCAGCGTCCGCATATCCACCTCAGAAGCATCCGCCTCCGCCAGAGTCGTCATCCGCACCCACTCATCCGGCCGCCCCACCGCCGCCGCAAACACCACCGGCGTCGCCCCCGGCTGCTCCGCCCTCAGAATGCTCAATGCCTCCCCCAGCTGCCAGGACCGACTCGACGAACGCGGGTTATAGAACGCCATGGCAAAATCCGCCTGAGCCGCCAGTTGCAGGCGCCGGGCAATCACCGACCAGGGCTTGAGGTTGTCCGACAGCGACATCACACAGAAATCATGCCCCAGGGGCGCCCCCACCCGGGCCGCCGCAGCCTGTAGCGCCGAAATCCCCGGATAGACCCCGAACTCCACATCCGCCCACTCGGGCCTGGGGTCACGATCCAACACCTCACACAGCGCCGCCGCCATGGCAAAAATCCCCGGATCCCCGCCGGAAACCACGGCCACATGCCGCCCCTCCGCCGCCAGGTCCAGCGCCTGGGCCGCACGTTCCAGTTCCTCGCGATTATCCGAGGCGTGACAACGATGCCGCTCGGACGCCAGGCGGTCCAGATAAGGCCCGTAACCCACAAGGTCCGTGGCCATGCCGATGATCGACTGCGTCTCGGGACTGACCCAGCCCGGGCCCGCCGGGCCCACGCCGATCACATCAAGCCGCTTCATACCCGCACTCCCGGACCCGGAATCAGGATCATGGAAAAGTACGGCGCCTTGCCATCGGGCGCCTCCGCCAGGGGCATCACCTGCTCCTCCGGCATGCTCGCCTTCTCCACGTACCAGGCCCGCTCCAGAATACCCAGGTCAGTGGCAATACGGCGCAGCAATGGCAGGTTGGTCCCCACCTTCATGATGACCGTCGCCCGCTCCGGCTCAATACTGGCCCGCAGCGCTTTCTCGCCCATGGTTCCCGGAATGACGCGCAGCTGGTCATCGCGCATCATCAGCGGATGCGGCAGCAACGCCCCGCCCGCCATCATGGCGCCAACACCCGGCACCACGGTGCTCTCATAACGCTCCTTCAGCCGAAGGAAGATGTGCATGAAGGAACCGTAGAAAAAGGCATCCCCTTCGTTCAGAACCGCCACGGAGCGCCCGGCATCCAGGTGTTCCGCAACCGCCTGTGCCGACTCCTCAAAGAAATTCTCGATCTGTTCGCGGTACTCGGGGCTACCATGGGGAATCTCGTTCGTCACCGGATAGACCATCGGCAGTTCCTGGTGGTGGGGCGTAATGTGCGCCTCGCAGGAAGTGCGTGCACGGCCCGGTCCGCTGCGTTTGCAGAAGTAGGCCACCACCGGGCAGCTCTCGAGCAGCCGCACCGCTTTCAGCGTGAGCAGCTCCGGATCGCCGGGCCCGGTGCTGACGCCGTAAAGGTGGCCTTTGCCGTCTGTTGCTGTTGGGGCTGATGCATTTCTGGACATAACGTTCATTCCGTTTCACTGGCAAGCGCATTGACGGCGGCCGCGGCCATGGCACTGCCGCCACGCCGGCCATGGACCGTCATAAAGGGAAGGTTGTCTGTCGCGGCGAGCGCCTGCTTGCTCTCGGCCGCTCCGATGAACCCTACGGGGAATCCGAGCACGGCAGCCGGTTTCGGCCCGCCCCGGGCGAGTCGGTTCAGGAGGTGAAAGAGCGTGGTCGGCGCATTGCCGATGGCCACCACACTGCCCTCAAGGTGTTCCTCCCAGAAGTCCACGGCGGCAGCACTGCGGGTATTGCCGATGGCGGCCGCATGATCCGGAACCCGCTCATCCCGCAACAGGCAGATCACGTCGTTGTCCGCCGGCAGCCGCTTACGGGTCACGCCGTGGGCGACCATTTCGCTGTCACACAGGATGGGTTTACCCGCCTGGAGTGCGGCCTTGGCGGCACTGGCGACGTCTGCCGAGAAATCCATGTCCTCGACCAGATCCACCATGCCGCAGGCGTGAATCAGGCGGACGGCTGTCTTCTCCAGGTCCTCCGGGACCCCTAAAAGATCGGCTTCGTTCCGGATTGTGGCGAATGACGCTTTGTAGATCGCGGCGCCATCCTTTTCATACTCATGGAGCTCATCCATGTTTTGGTCCTCGGGTATCTTGGTTTGTTTTAACCCTGTTCGTAGGTTTTGAGTTTGGGGGAGGACAGGGTTGGGGACCGCTTTCCGGGAACCGCCACGAGTACGTCCCTGTAGGCTGCCCTCCGCCATCCATGGCTCCGGAGCTTCCCGGAAAGCGGTCCCCAACCCTGTCCTTCTAGTCACGAGTTACCGCTGTGAAACATCTTCGAGCTGTCCCCTATCCATCACTTCAGTCTTCTGATTTCTTAAAGACAGATCTTTTCTAATTAGCGATACCCCTGAAACTCAAAATGAGCGAATCGGGTAGTGCCTTCCGGGAAGCTCCGGAGCCATGGATGGCGGAGGGCAGCCTACAGGGATGTACTTGTGGCGGTTCCCGGAAGGCACTACCCGATTTGCTCAGGCACGAAACTCAACATGCAAGTGTCATGGCTTAATCCTTATTCCTTTCGCGATCAGCCACCAGACAAAAACACCCATCAAGACAGTCACCAAAGGCAACACCGCAAAGGTCCAACCACTCCCGGTGCCACCAGCATCCAGCAGGCTGTACCGGAAACCATCAACGATGTAGACCATGGGGTTGGCCAATGAAACGGTATCCCAGGGGGCCGGCAGACGCTCGATCGGGTAGAAGACACCCCCGAGGTAGATCAGGGGCGTCAGCAAGAAGGTGGCGATGACCGAGGTGTCGTCGAAGCTGCGGGCGAAGATGCCGTTGAGCAGGCCGGCGAAGGCGAACAGCAGCGCACTCAGTACCGCGACCAGAATGCCTGACCCCAGGTGCTGGATTTCGAGGCTGGTCATGGGCAGTGCGATGAGCAGGACCAGGGCGCCGGCCATAAGGCCACGCAGCACGCTGGCGGTGGCGAAGCCGGCGACGATGAGCCAGGCGGGCATGGGGGCGACGAGCATTTCTTCGATATGGCGCTGAAGACGGGCGCCGAAGAACGAGAGCGTGCTGTTGTTGTAGGCGTTGGTGACCACGGCGAAGAGGACGAGGCCGGGCATGATGTAGTCAGCGTAGTCGGCGCCGCCCATGCGGCCGAGGTCGCGGCCGACGAAGTGGCCGAATATGAGCATGAACAGCGAGGCGGTGACCACCGAGGGCAGCAGGTTCTGGACCCAGGAGCGCAGGAAACGGCGTACCTGCTTGATGACCAGGCCCTGGTAGGCGTTCCAGAGGAGGGTGGCGTTCATGGCTGGTCCTCCCCTTCCGGTTCGCCGCCTTCGAGCAGTCGCAGGAAGCGGGCTTCGAGGCCCTGGGTGTCGCTGGTGCCACTGCCGGCATCCGCGCCAAAGAGGCGCTCCGGGGTGTCGTTGGCGATCAGGCGGCCTTCCTTGAGCACGGCGACGTTTTCGCAGAGGTCGCGCATTTCCTCGAGGTAGTGGCTGCTCATCAGGATGGTGGTGCCGGCGGCGTTGAGGTCGCGCAGCAGGGCCCAGGTGTCTCGGCGGGCTTCCACGTCGAGGCCGGCCGTGGGTTCGTCGAGGATCAACAGCACGGGTTCATGGACCAGGGCGCGGGCGAGCATCAGGCGGCGTTTCATGCCACCGGACAGGCCCCAGGGCTTGCGGGTGGCGCGATCCTGAAGGCCCACCCGTTCCAGCACCACCCGGGTGCGTTCCCGGGCGCGGCGCCTGGACAGGCCGTAGTACATGGCCTGGGTGGCGATGATCTCGTTGATGGGTTCGAAGCTGTTGAAGTTCACTTCCTGGGGCACCAGGCCGACGCGGCGCCGGGCGGCGACGGGGTCGCGTTCCGGGTCGTGGCCGAACAGGCGCACGCTGCCGGTTTCCAGCCGCACCAGCCCGGTCATCAGGCCGATCAGGGTGCTCTTGCCGGCACCGTTGGGGCCGAGCAGGCCGTGGAAGGCGCCCCGGGGCACGCTCAGGTCCACACCCGCCAGTGCCATCTGGCCGCCCTTATAAGTCTTGTGCAGTCCCTGGAGTTCGATGGCGGCCTGCGTCATGCCACCTCCTCGGCAAAGCCCGTGAGTTCGCCCTGGCGGCTGACGCTGCACACGGTCAGATGATGGTCCCCGGGCAGGTATTGACGCATCCGGGCCAGGCCCAGGCGGGCCATATGATCACCCAGGGGCACGCCAGCCTGCTGGCAGGCTTCCAGTGCCTCGATGCTGGTATTGGCACTGCGGATCCATTCACCCAGTGCCGCATCCGCGCCTACCGTAAGGGCCTGCTCGGCCAGGAAGTCGAAATCAATGGAACAACGCTGGCTGTGGGTGTCCGGCTCGCCGGCGGCGAACTTGCTGAGCTTGCCGAAGCCGCTGGCCAGGGTGACGCGTGGCAGCGGGTGTTTCTTCAGGTACTTGAGCAGGGCGCCGAACATATCGCCCATTTCGACGATCGCGCCCTCTTCCAGGCCGAAATACGACCGGGCGAAGGTCTCGCTGGTGCCGCCCGTGCAGCCGGCAATGTGATCCATATGATTGGCACGGGCCACGTCCACGGACTGGTGGATAGAAGCGATGAAGGCGGAACAGGAGAAGGGCCGCACGATGCCGGTGGTGCCGAGCACGGAAAGGCCGCCGAGGATGCCCAGCTTGGCGTTCATGGTGCGCTTGGCGATGGCCTCGCCGTCGTCGATGCCAACGGTCACCTGGAAGCCGCCTGCGTAGCCGGTCTCTGCCGCAATGGCCTCAAGGTGTTCGGTGATCAGGCGCCGGGGCACCGGGTTGATGGCGGGTTCGCCCACGGCCACGGACAGGCCGGAGCGCGTCACGGTGCCGACACCTTCCCCGGCATGGAAGTGCATGCCCGCCTCACCAGCGAGTTCCAGACGCACCCAGAGCCGGGCCCCATGGGTAGCGTCCGGATCGTCCCCGGCGTCCTTAATGACACCGGCGGTGGCAGCCGCTCCGCTCACCTCCAGGTCCTCGATGGTCATGGCCGGTTCCCGGCCCCGGGGCAGGCGAATGCTCACACAACGCTCCTGCACGCCCGCCAGCAGCGCACGCGCGGCCGCCACCGAGGCGGCCGTGGCACAGGCGCCGGTCGAAAGACCCTGTCGAAGCGGGCCGTTGTGTTCCGGGGTTTCAGGACGCATGGAGTCGATACAGGTCAGCCAGCGTCACCAGCACGCCCACCGCGTGCTCGATGCTGTTCCCTCTGGGCCGGTCTCCGGACTCATGCTGGAACCGTAACCGGTTCGGGCGGATCGCCTTCCCATGATGGCAGCATCACAGTGGCAGGGGATGATCCGCGCCCAGCATTCACCGTTGCGGGGGCAGTCCCGGAGTTTCACCGGGTTCCCGTTTCAGTCAGCGATCTGATCAGTCACTGACCACCCAGGGACGAAAGAGTGTGAATCCTAGAGGATCGCCAACGCCTGGTCAAATCACCACCAGTCGCCTTTGACTTTACGCATCCACTGCCCTAGCCTCCCCCGCTGCTTCGGTCAGCACGCCTGTTGGAGTGCAAGGGAACCCGGTGAGACTCCGGGACTGACGCGCAGCGGTATTGGGGAACAAGGACCACAGGGCATACGCCCGGGCACTGTCCGCGAGGATGGGAAGCCGTGATCCAAGGCCAGCGCTGGTCTCCAGCGCCCGCCCCTGAGTCCGAAGACCTGCCGAAGCCCGGTCCGCGAACGCGGTCCGGAAGCCGAGCCTTCGCGATCAAGGTGTTCGGGCCGCCAACGGAACCCGTGCTGTCACCGCAGCCCTGCCTGTCGGCCTGCCCCCGTGAGGGCTCCATCACTAATGGATTCAGTGCATGGAGACCTGATATGAAACGAATCTTTCTATTTCCAACCCTGTTGTTCCCGCTGTTTGCCATGGCGGTGGACCATCGCATGACCCTTGATGAACTGGTCGTCCAGGGCTCAGCCCTCGAGGAGACCCTTCCCTCCGAACTCGCCGACTACGGTGCTGAACTGGAGATAATTGACAGCGAACAGCTTGAAAAGAGCGGCACCAGCGATGTCGGCCAGGCCCTACAGGGCAATGTCCCCGGCCTTTTCCTCTCGCCGAAAACCGGCAGGGGCGACTACGTGGATATCTCCATCCAGGGCTCGCGCACCGAGGATGTCCTGTGGCTGGTGGATGGCGTGCGCATCAACAACCGGCTCTTCGGCGGCACCACACCCCTGGATTCGATCAGTACGCCCATGATCGAGCGCATTGAGGTGCTCAAGGGCGGACAGGGGCTGTTCTACGGCACCCAGGCCGTGGCGGGCGTGGTCAACATTGTCCTTCGCCAGCCCACGGACGAACCCTCGGGCACTCTTACGGGGGGTGTCGGCAGTCTTGGGGACCGCCGTATTGCCGGTCATGCCAGTGATGGGTCGGGACCGGGTCGCTGGCTGGTCTTCGGCGAGCACAACAGTTCCGATGGCTATCGTCCGTACCGCGAGCAGGCCTACCAGGCCAATGCACGGCAGGTGGACCGCGGCTTCAACCGCCAGTCCATTGGGGGGCGCTATCTTCTCGACGCGGGCAAGGGGCGTTCACTGAGCACCCTGGTGATCCGCAACGATGCCAAAGCGGACTACCCCCGCCCCGCCGACAACTTCAAGAGCTTCAACGACCGTGACGAGCACATCGTCTCGGCGAAATGGGACCACCAGGTCACCGAGCAGACCGGCTACTTCGTCAAGGCCTACTACCACGACTGGTGGACGGACTACACCCGGCTGGGCATGGACACCGACGGCAACGTCAACATCATCAACGACCTTGACCAGTGGGGTTTCGAGGATTACGGACTGAATCTGACCGGGCGTCACGTGCTGGCCAGCGGCTCCGAGATCCTCGGCGGCATCGATTACCAGCGCTACCAGGGCGAGGACTTCGTGCTGCGTATCGACGGTCAGACGGAAGCGGTCACGGCCGGGTTTGTCCAGTATCGACCCCACCTCGCCTTCTCCCCTTCCACCCATCTCGCGCTGGGGGCCCGCTACAACCATGCGGATTTTGGCGGCGACCATGCGATCTGGAATGTCAGCCTCGGCCAGCCCCTGACGCCGGATCTTCAACTCAATGCCAGCGCCGGGACCAACTTCCGCCTACCGTCGGCCTTTGAGCTTTTTGTCATCGACGAGGCTTTTCCCGCCGGTAACGAGAACCTGGAGCCGGAGAAGAGCCTCAATACCAATGTGGCGCTGAGTGGCCACATTACCCGCAACGCCGTCTGGCGCCTGGGGGCATTCTATCGGGAGATCGATGACCTGATCAAGACCGACGACGGGACCTACGTGAACAGCGATGAAAGCGTACGCGTGCGCGGCGGCGAGTTGGGTCTTGAGCTCGGCGGCGAGCGCGGCTGGCAACTCGCCGTGAACGCGACTTACGCAAGCGCCCGGGAGCGTGGCAGCAACGAGCAGATCGACGACATCCCGGAATGGTTCGCCAACACCAGACTGGGCTGGAAAGGGGCCCGTTACGGCGGCAACGTCAACGCCCGCTACACCGGCGATACGGCCACGACCCTGGCCGACCTCGGCCGGCAGCAGCACGGCAAGCATACCGTGGTGGACGCCAGTGCCTGGTATGAGTTCGGGCGCAATGGCGAAAACCGGATCACGGCCCGGCTGGAAAACCTGACGGACCGGCGCTATGCGACCGGCGTCAGTCAGGGGACCACACCCAATGACGACCCCTTCCGCTACGAAACCCTGGGCGCCCCCCGCAACGCCCAGCTTGAATACAGCCGGAGCTTCTGATGGCAGGCCCGTTAAAGAAACGGACCCTGCGCTGGCTGGTCCCGGTGCACCGCTACCTCGGGCTCACCATGAGCCTGGTGCTGTTGCTGTGGTTCGCCTCGGGCATCGTCATGATGTTCCAGGGTTACCCCCGCACACCGGACAGCGAGCGCATGGACTGGCTGGCGCCGATGGCGCCGGGGACGCTCCAGGTAGCCCCCTCCAGGGCCCTGACCGCGCTGGGACTGGAAGATCCCGTAGGACTGCGGATCAACCAGCCCGGGGAGCGCCCCCGCATTCACGCCATGGATGATGAAGGACGGTGGCAGAGCGTCTTCGCCGACACCGGTAAACCAGCCCCACCGCTGGAGCGGAAGCAGGCCCGCGACCGGGCACGAAAGCTCACCGGAAACCCCGTGACCTCGGTAACGCGGCTGGACGGACCGGACCAATGGACGGTCAACAGCCACGTGAAAGCACCGGGACCCTTGTGGCGGGTGGCGCTGCACGACGATGCTGGTACTCATCTCTACCTGTCCCGCCCCACTGGCGAGGTCATCCACAGCACAACCTTCCATGAACGCGCCTGGGGTTACGCCGGGCCGGTGATCCACTGGATCTACCCCACCCAGCTGCGGGAACTGACCGGGGTCTGGCGCCAGGTCGTGATCTGGCTCTCGGGTATTGCCACCCTGGCCTGCCTCAGCGGTGTGGTGCTGGGGCTCATGCTGATGCGTCGCAACAAGCACCGGGGCGGGTTGAGCCCCTTCCGGGGCTGGTTCCGCTGGCACCATTACCTCGGGCTGACCTTCGGGCTGCTGGCTACCACCTGGGTCTTCAGCGGCCTGCTCTCGATGGGGCCTTTTCACTGGAACACCGCTGACCGGGACCCGTCGCTCGCGCGCCACCTCGGCACCGGGAGTCCCGGGTCCCACCATCAGGCTGGCGCCCCCGGTGCCATCAATTCCCTTGGGGAAACCGCTCCCCACGAATTGCAACTGCACCGATTCAACGGCCAGACGTACTACCGGGCCATGGACGCCAGCGGCGCCGAACGCCTCCATCCAGTGCAGCCGGATGCGGACAATCCGTTACAGGATGGGCGACTGCCCCTGGAAAGCGTCAAGGAGGCCGCAGAAGCTGGAGGCCGCGAGCTCGTCGCGTTGCATGAACAGGGCGAGTACGACGCCTATTACTATGCGGGGCGAGCGTCGCGCATTGGCCGGGACAGCCCCACCCTGCCGGTCTATCGCGCTGAGTACCAAAGCGGGGCCCGTCTCTACATCGACCCGCCCACCGGCAGCGTCCTCCAGGACTCCACGCCGCTCACCCGGCTCAACCGCTGGCTGTACCATGGGCTGCACAACCTGGATTTCCCGGTTCTCGGCCCTGGCAGCACTGTCTGGTATGTCCTGGTACTGGTGCTGATGAGTGGCGGCACCGCCCTGTCATTCACCGGTGTCTGGATGACGGGACGCCATATTGCCAGGCGGCTGCGGCGCTAGTGCGAACCAGTCCGGTATTCTTTGCCGCCATGGCAAGCTAGAATGCCGCATTCAGGATGATGCTCACGAGAGAGCCAATGGCCAAAGGCAACACACAACAACCGGGCGAATTCTCGATCGACCAGCTTGCGCGGGAAAGCGGCATGACGGTGCGCAACATCCGCGTCTACCAGGAACGGGGGCTGATCCCGTCCCCCGAGCGCCGTGGCCGCAAGGGCATCTACAGCGAGACCCACCTCTCGCGCCTGCGCATCATCGGCCGCCTGCTGGAGCGCGGCTACACGCTCAACAACATTGCCGAACTGGTTGAAAGCTGGGAGCAGGGCAACGGCATTGAGCACATCCTGGGCCTGGAAAAGGCCGTCGTCAGCCCCTGGTCCGATGAACTGCCGGAATACCTCACCAAGCGGGAGCTGGTCCAGAAGTTTGGCAACATCTTCCTGGGCAGGGCACTGAACCGCGCCATTGAACTGGAAATCATCATCCCCGAAGACCGGCGCTACCGTATTCCCAGCCCGCGCATGCTGCACGCAGGCGCCGAGCTGGTAAAAGCGGGTATCCCGCTGGGGGACATGCTGGAAGTTGTCGCCCACCTCCGCCAGAACGTGGAAGAAGCCGCCGAGGCCATGGTCAAGCTGGTAGAGACCCACATCTTCGATCGGTCGACCCCCGAAATGCCCCCGCCCGAAGAATCCGAAGAACTGGCCCAGCTGATCTGGCGACTGCGACCGCTGGTGGAAATGGCCGTCCTCCCGGAAGTAGCCCGCGCCATGCAGAAGGCGGCCGACCGCCACCTGGGGGATCGACTTGCCTATGTCCTCGATCACCTGAACCAGCCGAGCTCTTCAAAGGGCTGACCCCTACCAGCCACCCACGACACCGACTGACCCATATGACGCCCGCTTGCGTCATTCCAGCCTTTATACCCCATTGATTATTGTTACATTGCATAATGGCACTTTTTGGACTGTAATTGTTCCAGAAGCTCACACAACCAATCGGGGAGGGCCTGCCATGACAGCCGCAACCGCAGCCAAGCACCAGGATACTGACCAGAACATCCCGGGCCCGGGAGAAGACGGCCTTCCAGCCGACAAGCTGGATGCCTTCGTCTGGTCCCTGCTGGATTTCCTGAAGGAACGCACCCCAAAAGCATGCCGCTGTCCGCCACCATTGCCCTGGAGCACTTCACGGCCCTGATGGGCGGCTTTATGCTGGACCACCCGGAAGTCATGAAAGGTTCCCAGGAAGATTACGAACGCATGTGGCAGTGGCACGCCATGGAAGAGGTGGAGCACAAGGCCGTCTGCTATGACGTCTGGGAAAAATGCGTCGGCCGAGGGCCCACCGCCTACTTCAAGCGCGCGTTCGGCATGACCGTCGCCACCGCCATCTTCTGGCCGCTGGTGCTCGCCTTCTACCTGCAGATGGTCAGCTCCAGTGAAGCCTGCAGAAAGAAAGGATGGCGTGGCCACCTCACCGTACTCAACACCCTGTTTGGCAAGCGCGGCATATTGCGCAAGCAGATTCCCGAATGGCTGGCCTTCTTCCAGTACAGCTTCCACCCGTGGCAGCAGAACAACAGCCACCACATCGAGCACCTCAATGAACTGGCGGAAGAAGCCGAGGAAGCCTATCAACAGGCGATCGCCAGCCATAACCACGCACCCCCTCACTAAGCTCCCCTCCCCTGGCCCGGGAACAACTGGCCAGTCACCCGGGCGGGTACGGCGCGTTCGGGGCCAGGTCTAGGCGGGAAGCATGGAGAGCACACCGCGCACCAGCGCCGCGCCACCCGCCACGGCCGCAATGCCCAGGATGATCGGCCGCAGCCGGCCCGAGGGCAGGCGCCCCACGAACCAGCGCGACATCACAAAACCCACAATGACGCCCGGGGCGGTAACCAGGAACAGCAAGAGCTCTCTCACCCCCAGGTAACCCGACCCGACCAACGCCGCAATACTCAATACGCTGGCGAACATGAAGAAAGCGGACATATTGGCCCTGACCAGTGGGCCCTTCTCGTTCTGGTAGATGAGGGCAATAGGTGGGCCACCGACGGCGGTAATGGTTCCCATGTAGGTGGACGCAGCGCCAGCAACCACGCTGTTGCGGCCGTTGAGGCGGGGTTTCCAGCCGCCGATACTCAGCATAACCGCCAGCAGGATCAGCACCCCGAAGATCAGCTCAAACCCCCTGGGCGAAATAACCACCAGCGTGCCGGCGGCAAGGATGGTTCCCAGGACCCCGCCTCCGACGGCCAGCCGCACCTCCCTGACACTCACGCCCATGCGGTGACGCACAAGCATCAGAAGGTTCAGCAGGGTCGCGTTCATGACCAACGGCCCCGGGATCAGGACCGGATTGACCAGGAACAGCAGCGGCGCGGACAGGGTCCCGATACCATAACCCGCCACTCCCTGAAGGCAGGCACCCACCAGTACCACCAGGTTCGCAATCAGGATCTGCACTAGCGTGATGTCTGAAAGCATGAGCCTCCCCCTGAGATGGAAGCGCTCAGCCTACCAGATCCAACAGTTCCAAGTGTGCAACCATAGGCTCCCGTCCATGCGGGTTTTTGTATTACACTGAGCCAAATCCAATCGCCAACTTGCCAACAACAACGACGAGAGCTGAACGATGATCCTGAACCACGCCATTGGAATGCTGTTCCGCCCGGACGCCGAATGGGCATCCATCAAGCAAGAAAAGCCCACGCCCATAGCGGTGTACAGCCTCTATATCCTGATTCTGGCGGCCATTGGGCCGGTATGCGCCTACTACGGCACGGTGGAAATGGGCTGGTCCATTGGCGACCGCATCATCAAACTCACACCGGACAGTGCCATGCTGCTGGTCATACTGACCTACCTGGCCATCCTGGCGGGCAGCTTCGCCCTCAGTTACGGCATCGACTGGATGGCCAACACCTTTGGCGCGGAGCACGAGCAAAACGGCAACAACGCGGTTGCGCTGGTGGCCTACTCGCTGACGCCCATGTATGTGGCCGGCCTTACCCTGCTCTATCCGGATCCCTGGATCAACGCCATGATCCTGCTGGCCGCCGCCAGTTACGGCGCCTTCCTGATGTGGAAAGGGGTACCAGTGGTCATGGGCATGAGCAAGGAGCAGTCCATGGTCTATTGCGGTGCCATTCTCACCCTGGCACTGGTCCTGCTGGTCTCCACGCTGGCAACCACGGGCCTGCTGTGGAACTTCGGTTTCGGCCCCACCTTTATTGAAACCTGAGTATGGGGTTTGAGATTCACCCACAACTGAAGGCGGACTGCCATGTTATGGGGCAGTTCGCCTCCGCCCAGGTCCTGCTCCACCGCAACAGTCAGGTGCCCTGGTACATCGTGGTCCCCGAGGCCGATGTCCGGGAACTCCATGAACTGCGCGGCTCCCCCAGGCAGGACCTTGATGATCTGCTGAACCGGCTCGGGTGCTTTGTAAAAACCCATCACCAGTGCGAACACACCAACGTCGCCGCTATTGGAAATCGTGTTCCGCAACTCCATATTCATGTAGTGGGGCGCTGGCAAGGCGATCCCTGCTGGCCAGATGTGGTCTGGGGCAACCTGCCCGAGGGCCCGGAACGGTCACAGGAGGAACTGGAATCGCTCCAGGCGGAACTTGGCCGCTATCTCAGATACGAATAACCCGACGCACGCAAGGAGGTTATCATGGCATCCACGGCACTGGTTCCCATTGCCAACGGCAGTGAGGATATTGAATCGGTCACGATCATCGATGTGCTTCGCCGCGCCGGCGTCGATGTCACCGTAGCCAGTGTGCACGACGACCGCATCATCACCGCCGCGCGCCAGACCCGGATCACGGCCGACGCGCTGATCAGCGAATGCTCGGGTGTCACCTATGACCTGATTGCCCTGCCCGGAGGCATGCCCGGTGCCGAGAACCTCGGAGCCAGCAAGCCGCTGCTTGAACAGCTGCGCGCTCAACGCGACGGTGGCGGGTGGTACGCGGCCATCTGTGCCGCCCCGGCTGTGGCTCTGGAACCCAACGGGCTGCTCAAGGGCCGCGCTGCCACCGCCCATCCCGGTTTCCAGTCCCGGCTGACGGACCAGAGCCGGGTCAATGAGCGCGTGGTGATTGATGGCAACTGCATCACCAGCCAGGGTCCGGGCAGTGCCCTGGAGTTCTCGCTGGCACTGGTGGAAGCACTCTGCGGTAAAGGCAAGCGGGATGAGGTGGCCGGCCCCATGGTCCTGCCGGAATCCGTTTCCTGATCCTGAACGTAACAGTAGATACCTATTCATTCACAGCCTCGGGAAACAACCATGAAAATCCTGTTGGTACTGACATCACACAGCGAAATGGGCAACACCGGTCACAAGACCGGTTTCTGGCTGGAAGAGTTCACCAGCCCCTATTACATCTTCAAAGACGCCGGCGCCGAGATCACGCTGGCCTCGCCCAAAGGGGGCCAACCGCCAGTTGACCCCAATAGTGCCGCGCCGGATGCCGCTTCCGACAGCACCGAACGATTCGAGGCGGACGCTGAAAGCAAAGCGGCACTCGCGAACACAGAAAAGCTGGCCAATGTCCACGCCGATGATTACGACGCCATCTTCCTGGCCGGCGGCCACGGCCCGCTCTGGGATCTGGCCGAGGACCCCACCGCTATTGCCCTGATTGAAGAGGCCGTCCGGCAGGACAAGGTCATTGGCGCCGTCTGCCACGCGCCGGGTGTCTTCCGCCATGTGCGCGGCACCAACGGCGAGCTCCTGGTCAAGGGCAAGGAAGTCACCGGCTTCACCAATGGCGAGGAAGAGGCCGTTCAGCTGGATAAGGTGGTGCCCTTCCTGGTGGAGGACATGCTCGAGGCCAGCGGCGCACACTATACCTGTGGCGAGGACTGGGAATCCCATGTGGTCCGCGACGGCAGGCTGATCACCGGCCAGAACCCTGCCTCCTCGGAAGACACCGCCCACGCTGTTCTGGCGCTGCTGCGCTGATACCGACTTGTGCGGGAGCGGTTCTCAACGCTCCCGCACCACCCGGCTTACCAGCATCGGCCCGAACACCTCGAATACAATGGTGGACGTCACGACCGTGGCAACGATCAGGCTCCCCTGATCCGGAAAACGTTCCGCCGCCAGCAACGCCATACCCATGGCAACACCGGCCTGGGGTGTCAGGGCGAGACCGAGATCGGACGGAAGCTCCTGACGACTGTGATTGAGGGCGCGCACACCCAGATAGCCCCCCAGATAACGCCCTCCAACGCGCAGCAGAATATAGGCCAGGGTCAGCCAGGCAGCCGTCCCCATATAGCCAAGGTCGACGCTCGCCCCCGAGAGCACGAAAAAGAAGATCAGGAAGGGCCACTCAATGTGCTCAATCTCCCTGAACGACCGGGTATGATGGCGTGAGAGGTTCACGATCAGGAAACCGGCCATCATGGCCGTCAGAAGCGACGACACCTGCAGGTAGGTCGACAGCCCCGCAATCAGAAGAATCAGTGCCAGGGCCTCCACCAGGGTGGGCTCGCCCGGCTCGATGCGACCCGTCAGCCAGGCGGCGGGCAGCCCCAGCACCGCTCCCAGAACCAGGGCGCCACCAAGCTCCCAGCCCGCATGCGCCAGTGCCTCGGCGCCGTTACCCGAGGTGGCCCATCCGAGTCCTGCCATGGCAAAACCAAAGACGATAATGCCCCAGGCATCGTCAATCGCCACGATCCCCAGTATCACCCGTGATCTGAGGCTGGTGTCCCCTTCAGCCCGGATAGCCTCACTGACGGCGGCCGGGTCCGTGGCCACCGAGATCGCCGCCAGGGAAACGGCCACGGCCAGCGAATAACCAAGAAGCGCCAGACCCAGTCCAACCGCGAGCGCCCCCACAAGGATCACGGCAACCGACAGGATCAGTATAAGAGGCCCGGTATTCCGGAGACGTTTCAGGGTCAGCTCGCCACCCAGCAGAAACGCGACCATGACCAGCGCCACATTGATCAGCGGCTCACTCAGCTCGCCCAGCGGCCGTTCATGGGGCTCCCCCAGAACGCCCTGCTGCACGACCGCATAGGCCACGCCTACCAGAACCAACAGCGAAATACGCGGCAGGCGGGTGCGCCGGGCCACGGCGTCCGCCATGATGCTGACCGATAACAGTACCCCCAGCAGCATCAGATTGAAGGTGCTCTGGCTCATGTCGGCGAACAGTTGATCCATAGACTCCTGATCCAGCGCCGGGGGATATTCGCTAAAATGGTGTCGATTACCGCATGGGCATGGACATCATATCCACGTCGGACGGCAGCTGGTAGAAGCTGTCCGGCTTGTCCACTTCCTTCGCCTCAACCAGGGTAAGGCCATCCTTCTGGCGGAGGATACCGCCGTAGCCGGTTTCATCCAGATCCTTAAGCATCTTCCGGGTACTTCCGGAATCCTCCGCGTCCAGCATCTGCCCGACGCGGAGCATGCCCTTGAGAAACCCCTGGGTGGCTGCCACAACCCGGGGGTTATCGGAAAGTACCACCTCAAGCGTCCGGCCATTAATGCTCACTTCATGGACATGCCCCTCGTACCCGGCGACCGTCTCGGTCTTTCCGGTCTTGCGGATCTCCACATCCTCCGGGGCGTTATCGTCGGAGCTGTTGTTCCCCTGTGAGAACTGCGCCATGGCCTTGCCCATCTGGCTCATGTCCATGGCCACCTTCTTGCCGCCCTGGTTCATGACCGAATAGACCTTGCCACCGGACACCAGCATATAACCGTCCTGCCCCGCGTTGATCCGGATATGGTCGTCATCCTGGTAATACACCTCGGTACGTGTCTGGCCCGGCATCTCAAACACGCCGTACGCATCCGCCTGGGCCATCACGGAAACGCACAGACCAACTGCCAGCATTAGAATCCTGTACATGGTGCCGTCCTTGTTGTCCTTGGTTGAGGGAACCCCTGAAGGGGACGAATCCAGATTATCAGGACTCTATTGGCTCCGCCAGATTGGGGACGTTAACCGCCTACAATCTCGCTGGCCCAGTGCGGCAAGGGCTCCTCCAGCGAACGCCAGTGCCCGTCGCGCCACAGGGCCACCTGCTTATAGGGGGCATCCGCGCTGGAATTGTCGACAAGACGGAGCTCATCGGCCAGGCCGACGCTGTCGCGCACAAGCTTACGCGTCCGGGGAATGCGTGAGCGGATCTTGCGGACGGGCACCTTATGGCCGCCGGCAGTGACTCGGCTTGCAACGCGGGCAACATTGAGCTCCGGATCCGCCAGATGGAAGTAGAAGATGCGGATGATGTAACCACGGGCCTTCGCCTGTGCCACGAAATCAACTTTGGAAGGGTGGGAGTAGACGGTTTCAAAGCAGAAGCTGCGCCGCTCATCCAGCAGGCGACTTCGCTCCTTCCCGGCCAGCAGGGAGGCTTCATAACTGTGCTTTTCGGGGCTGTCCGGCCAGAGCAGACGCGCGACGTTATCGGCATTCACCAGCGGTATGCCCCGTGGCGCCAGGAACTGCTGGTGGAAGGTCGTCTTCCCGGCACCGTTGCCGCCTACCAGTAGCCAGAGTTCAGGCGGCGTCGCGGTCATCCGCCTTCCTGAACCGACCGTTGCGGAAGATGCCGAGGGTTCGTGTGCCGTCCGGCTCGATCGCTTCCAGATAGCCGGGATGTTCCATCGAGGCCTGGTACACCACACGATCCTGACGGATGCTCTCGGAAAGGCTGCCGGTTTCCCGGGCTGCCTCCACGTCCGCCCAGATATCATCAGTGGAGGGCATATCCACAGCGGGTCTTTCCAGATGCAGCTCCTTCAGCCCCTGGGTCAACGCGACAAGATCCTCGGCCGACAACTGGCCGGCAACAGCCTGGCCAATACTGGCCCAGAATTCGAGCTGCCGGGGCGTGGTGCGGTGCTGGAGCCCGGCTTCGGCGGCGGCCTGCTTCACGAGCTGGTCATCAAGTCGAACCGGTGTGGACATGGGAACCTCCCCATTGGATGCCGATGCTTCAAGGATATCGCCGAGTGCCGGGCTGTTGCAAGTTGCAACAGATCACTGTCTGAACCGGAAGCGGCACACAGGGTGTGCAGAATTTATTGGTTCACACAGTCAATACAGCGCGTTGCAGTCGGGTCGATGTTGAGGCGGGCTGTGTCGATGTCTTCGCCGCAGACAAAACAGGTGCCGTAGTCACCGTTTTCAATGCGGCGCAGCGCGCCCTCGATGCGAGTGATCATGTCTTTGCGGCGGCGCTCCGAGGCCTGAGCCATCTGCTGGCCCTGGAGAGCGTCCATGCGGGAGAGTCGGCCCATGCGCTGCTGGTCCAGCTCAACGGTATTGGAGTTATCCTCTGTTTCACGTTCCAGTGCCAGGAGTTCCTCCTTCAGGTCGAGGAGTTTCTGGCGCCAGGCGTCCAGATCCAGTTCGTCACTCATTATCCAGGCTCCCGCGGTGCTGTTTCATCAGTTGCTGCTTGTGGCGCTCGAGTTTATCACTGATGGCAACCGGGTATGGAAATCCTGCCGGCTGTAGCTGGCGTAAGGCGTCAGGCAGGCTCTGGATAGAGGCCGCCGCATGGTCGCGGACCGACTGCAGGTCGGCAATGGCTCCATCCACCGCGTTTCCATTGCGGATAGCGGTTTTGAGTAGCGGCTCCGCACCCTCGGGCGCGGGTTCATCCGCCGCAGTAATCGTATCACCGCTCATGACATCATCCCGCCAGTTGCGCCAGACCTGTTTGGCCCCCGGCCAGGTACTCTTGTTACTGGAGGCCTTGATGCGTGGCTCGCCATCGTATTCCGCCAGCTTATAGGCAAAATCGATGCTCGACGCATCGGACACGGCAGCCCATTCCGTACCCACGCCGAAGCCGTCGATGGGGGCGCCGTTTACGAGGAGCTTCCGGATGGCATATTCATCCAGACTTGAGGAGGCCACGATCTTCACGTCCACCAGGCCGGCATCGTTGAGTTTCTGGCGCGCTTTCCTGGAAAGGTCCAGAAGGTCGCCGGAATCCAGCCGTATGGCGCGGGCCGGAGGCGGGTTGCCATCACTTTCCCGGAGCAGTTCAATCACTCGGTCCACGCCCCTGAGGCTGTCCCAGGTATCCACGAGCAGGGTTGTCTCCGGCCAGTAGTGACTGAAATCGCGGAAGGCCCGGGCTTCATCGTTGTAAGCCTGAATAAAGCTGTGCGCCATGGTGCCGAGCACAGGGATGCCAAGGGCCTGGCCCGCTTCCATGTTGGATGTACCTGAAGCACCGGCAATCCAGCTGGTTCGCGCCAGGTTCATGGCGCCTTCCCTGCCTTGGGCCTTACGCGCGCCGAAGTCCATGACGGGGCGCCCATCGGCCGCCTCCACCACCCTGGCGGCCTTGCTGGCGAGCACACTCTGGGCGTGGACAGTGTTCAAAACCAGAGTTTCCACAAGCTGGGCCTGGATCAGCGGCGCGCGTACACGCATAACCGGCTCGCAGGGAAAGACCACGCTGCCTTCCGGAATCATCTCCACGTCGCCGGTGAAGCGCAGGTCCTGCAGAAAACGCAGGAAATCGTCCGGAAACCGGTTGAGCCCGGCCAGCCAGTCAATTTCCTCAGGCGTGATCCGAAAATCCAGCAATGCCTGAAGGACCTGGTTCTGCCCACAGGCCAGCACGTAATTCCGGCTCTCGGGCAGCTTCCGGAAGAAGAGCTCGAACACTGCCTCTCGATTCATATCCTCGGCGTGGTAGACACGGGCCATGCTCAGTTCATAGAGGTCAGTGAACAGCATTCAGTCCTCCTTGGTTCTGCAGTGTTACACCAGTTCAGCGCCGGCAGCCTTCATCTCATCCAGCGCCCGCCGGCCGCCATCAGGGTCCACGGCGCGGGTGGCATCACGGATAAGCATAACCTTAAAGCCGGCCTTGCAGGCGTCCAGCACCGTGGCCTTGACGCAGACATCCTGCGCCAGCCCGCCGACCCAGACCCGTTTTACGTCCTGATGGCGAAGCCAGTCCGCCAGGCCGGTCCCATCCAGCGCCGAGTACTGATCCTGGCTTTCGAACTCGCCCTTGGAGACCAGATGGTAGTCCGCGGCAAGAGCCAGGTCCGGGTGAAAATCCGCCCCCAGGGTCTCCTGTTCACAGTGATGTGGCCAGGGACCACCCTGCTCTTCGAAACTGCAGTGTTTCTCCGGATGCCAATCCCGCGACACAACAATGGGGATATCGGCCTCAACAGCGGCCTCGATCGCCTCATTAAGGACCGGAACCACGGCGTCACCATCCTTCACCTCAAGCGCACCACCAGGACAGAAGTCATTCTGGACGTCGACAATGATCAGGGCGTCGCCCCCGCAAAAAGACGGTCTCATGATGCCTCCTGTTTCCTGATGAAACTTTCACCATCGACTATGGAACTGGCGGGGCCCGGAATCAAGCCAATTCCGCCACTCCACCACCGGTTTATTGCCACCGCCCAATCCGTCCTGGAAACGCGCCGTAAATCTCTGATCAGCCCCCGAAATAACGCAAAAATCACGCATGCGTTCATAGTATTTTCACACGGGTAGAGCACCCTTGGACTTGAAATATACGTCAGAGCGGGTAGGGTATACGGGATTCCCGCAACAACACGGGGTGCCGAGAGGCAAACAGTCCCCGCTGCTTGTAATTTCCCGGCTCTGGTTTGCGCTGGCTCACCAGGGCGATAGGTCAGGCCTCACCGAGAGGCCACTGAGCACGAAAGCTGCCCGCATGGTCTGGCCCGGCATTCGCCAGGCACGTGATGGTCACTTTCACTAGCCAGCAGACAGAATCAAGAATGCAGCGGCAAGCTGCCAACATCAATCGTCTGACGCCGTCGGCCCGTGACGATGGACGTATTCGTCCGTTCGATACGTAGCAGAGGCGTCAGGTGGATTTGAACTCAGGAGAAGTTGCGAATGAGCGCTCAACAGCAAGATCAAGCTTTCGGCGATAAGCCGGAAGACGTCCGGGATACCGACCATTATCTTGAAGAATACAACGAAGGCTTTGTCGACAAGTGGGACGACCTCATCGACTGGGACAGCCGCAGCGCCAGCGAAGGCGATTTCTTCATCCAGCTGCTCAAAGAGCGCGGCTGCCAGACGGTACTCGATGCTGCCTGCGGCACGGGTTTCCACTCTGTCCGCCTTCTTGAGGCGGGCTTTGATGTTGTCAGCGCCGACGGCAGCCCCGAGATGCTCGCCAAGGCCTTCGAAAACGGCCGTAAACGCGGCCACATCCTGCGTACCGCCCACGCTGACTGGCGCTGGCTGAACCGTGACATCAACGGCCGCTACGACGCCGTCATCTGCCTCGGCAACTCCTTTACGCATCTGTTCAACGAGCGTGACCGCCGCAAGACACTGGCGGAGTTCTATTCCGCGCTGAAGCACGACGGCGTGCTGATCCTGGACCAGCGTAACTACGACGCCATCCTTGACCACGGCTATTCCAGCAAGCACACCTATTACTATTGCGGCGACAACATTTCCGTCTATCCCGAGCACGTGGACCAGGGCTTAGCACGCTTCCGTTACGGCTTCCCGGACGACTCCGTGTACCACCTGAATATGTTCCCGCTGCGCAAGGACTATGTGCGCCGGCTGATGTCGGAAGTTGGCTTCCAGAAGATCGAGACCTTCGGTGACTTCAAGGAAACCTACCGCGAGAGCGAGCCGGACTTCTTCATCCATTTGGCAGAAAAGCAATATCACGAAGACAACGAGTAAACGATATACAGGAGGTCTGACTCATGACCGAGAAGTATGACAGCGAAGTCGTCAACACGGCTCGCGACTATTACAACAGTTCGGACGCGGATAACTTCTACTACCACGTTTGGGGTGGTGAAGACCTTCACGTCGGCCTTTACGAGTCCGATAAAGAACCAATCCTGGACGCAAGCCGTCGGATTGTCGCGCACATCGGTGATCTGATTGGCAGCAACAAGGCCGGCCAGACGTTTCTGGATCTTGGATCCGGTTACGGGGGCACGGACCGCTACATGCACCAGACGCTGGGGCTGAAGGTCACTGGCCTGAACCTGTCCGAGGTGGAGAACGAGCGTAACCGCCAGTTCAACCGCGATCTGGGGCTGGAAAACGAGATCGATGTTTATGATGGCAACTTTGAGGAGCTGCCGTTCGAGCACGATTCCTTTGACATTGTCTTCTCCCAGGATTCGTTCCTGCACAGCGGTAACCGCGAGAAGATCATTGAGGAGGTTGCACGGGTGCTCAAGCCTGGTGGGCTCTTCATCTTCACGGATCCGATGATGGCCGATGACTGCCCGGATGGCGTTCTCAAGCCGATCCTGGACCGTCTGCATCTGGATACGCTGGGCTCGCCGGCGTTCTACCGGGATGCGTGTAAGCGCAATGGGATGTCGGAGATTGGTTTCGAGGATCATTCACCGCAGCTGCCGCGTCACTATGGTCGGGTTCTGGAGGAGACCGAGCGTCGTGAGCAGGAGTTAGTCGAGAGGGATCTGGTTTCGCAGGCCTACATTGATCGGATGAAGACGGGTCTGAAGAACTGGGTCAATGGCGGTAACGATGGTTACCTGACCTGGGGGATTTTCCGGTTCCAGAAGGACTGATTGTCCGGAACTGAGTGATCCTTGAAAAAGGCCGGGCTGGCTTGTGTCAGTCCGGTTTTTTTGTTTATGGGGGTGGGTTCAGTAGAGGGTGGGGCTGCTTTCAGGGAATCGCTGTGAATACATCCCTGTACGCTGCGCCTCCGCCATCCATGGCTCCGGAGCTTCCCTGAAAGCAGCCCCACCCTCTACTGAACCCTAGACCTATTGCTTTGGGGTCGTGATTCGGTCCGTTCTCAACCTCTGTCGTTGATCGAAGAGTCGATAACTGCCTACTGTCACCGCAAGCATGGTTCCGAAGCCAGTGCCTGCGGCGATGGTGAACATGAGGAGGATCTGGTATTTGACGGCCAGGGCCGGGGGGCTTCCGGCCAGGATCTGGCCGGTCATCATTCCCGGGAGGCTGACGATGCCCGCGGCGGCCATCATGTTGATGGTGGGGATCATGCCGGAGCGCATGGCTTCGCGGCGGATGTCGCTGATGGCTTCCTGCCAGTCCTGGCCGAGCATGAGGCGGCCTTCGATGTCTTCGCGTTGGCGCCAGACGGTGTCGGTTAGGCGGTCGAGGCTGAGGGCGATGCCGTTCATGGTGTTGCCGAGGAGCATGCCGAGCAGTGGTATGGCGTATTGGGGGGTGAACCAGGGGTCGGGGCGGATGACGAGGAGCAGGGTCATCAGGGCGACGGTGAACGCTGAGACGAACATGGCGGAGGTGCCGATGCCGAAGGCCCAGCCGCCCTTGAGGCGGCGGCGTTGGCGCATCATGACTTCGCGGCCGGCGAGGAAGACCATGGCGATGCCCATCAGGGCGACCCAGCCTAAGGCGCCGGTGCTGAACAGGGCTTCGAGGACCAGTCCGATGATGGAGAGCTGGACGGTGGTGCGGATGGCGGCGATGATCAGGGGCTTTCCGAAGTTCAGTTGGATCAGCCAGGAGCAGGCTGCCAGGGCCAGAACCAGGATCGAGGCCAGGGCAAGTTGCCAGTATTCGAGTTCAATCAGTTCCATCAGACCCGCTCCAGTTGGTGGCCGTGGATTCGGTAATGGGCGCTGGCGACGCGCTGGATCTGCTCGGGGTCATGGGCGACCCAGAGTGTGGGGCGCCCGGCTTCGCGGATGCGTTCCAGCAGCCAGTGCTCCACCTGTTCACGGTTGGTGCCATCCAGGTTGGCGGTAGGTTCGTCGAGCAGCAGGGCTTCCGGGGATAAAGTCAGGGCGCGGTAGAGGGCCAGTCGTTGTTTTTCGCCCGAGGAAAGGCGGCTGACGGGCCAATCCAGCACGGAAGGCTCGAATCCCAGCGCCTTCAGGTCCTCCGGCTGCTCCGAGCCGCAGTGGTCACGAACGTAGTCGTGCCACCAGCGGCTCTCCGAGGGGATCAGCATCACCCGGCGGCGCCAGTCGCTGGCTGAGATGTCGCTGGCAGGCGTATCGCCCAGCAGAACCCGGCCCTCGTGGGGCTCAAGGTCGGCCACGGCCCGCAACAGGCGGGACTTGCCGGAACCCGAAGGGCCGGAAATACAGAGGATCTCGCCGGGGCCGACCTGCAGAGATACAGGCCCAACCTCGCCAACATGCAGATTGTCCAGGAACAGCGTCTGTGTCATCTGGGAATTCAGCCCTGAGTTCGGTGAAGCAGTTGCGGTGATACCCGGTACCAGCGGCCACGGCACCGGCCCGTTCCCTCAATGGTGCAGGTCTTGCGGTTAACCCGCAGTACGCGCCCCTGGAGCCCTTGCCCGAAACGTACCAGGTCACCGCGCTCGAATCCGGCGGTTCTTGCGGTCGTCTCGGCTACATCCACCGCCGTAGTGGCAAGTGATTGCTCCATTGATTCCGAATACCAGTGCAGGGAGCGTTTGAGGGCATCGGCGTGGCCATTCCCATGCAGTTCATCCAATAGCCGGTAGAAGGCCTGGTTGTGAACCGAACCCCGACGGCGCCGGCCCTGGCGGGTCTGCAGCAGGTGGGCGAACTCATGGCAGCAGGTATGGGCAAGCAGGTTGCTTTCCGACAGGATGCCCCCGAAATAGCCCCGCCCACGGATCTCGCGCGCGGACAACCAAGCACTGCAGGTCTCCGGTGACGCCTTGTCAGCCACCATGCGGACCCCGTAGTTGATCCTGTGCTCGCCGGTGGCGGGGTCGTAACGGTGATAGGTTGCCCGCCCGGACCCCACGCGCAGCTGCAGCGACACCCCATGAGCCAGCGGCGACAGTGTCTCATCGGTGGCGCGGCACATCAGTTGGGCAATCCGGAACGCGCGACTGGACATTGGGCAACCCTGAAAAAATGGCAATTATAAAGCCATCCCCGGCCAGTGACGAGCAGTCGTTATAAACCGTACACTCATGTAAATGGCAAAGAGGAGTACCATTATGCTGCATACCAGATTTCCAATACGCCAAATTGCCTTCATCCAGATCCTTACCATGTTCTTCCTCGCCTGTGCGCCGCTTCTGGCCCAGGCCGACATGATCAGCACTGGCAGTGTTGTGGACAAACAGCAGCTGGAGCATGACCGCGCCGAGCTGAAGGCCATGCTGGCCAAAGAGGAGGTCCAGCAGACGCTCACTCAAATGGGGGTTTCCAGCGATCAGGTGGAACAGCGCATCAACAGCCTGACGCCCCAGGAGCTGGCTGACTTCAACCAACAGCTTGCAGAAGCACCCACTGGCGAGAGCGTGGTCGGGGTTATTGCCTTCTTTGTCTTCGTCTTCATTGTCACGGACATGCTTTGCGCCACCAACATCTTCTCCTTCGTCCGCTGCATCAACTAGCCCTCGTTGCAGCCGCGCTGATTCTGGGTGGCTGTGCAGCCACCCACGAGTGGCCCCAGGATCCGGGCGGCAGCGATGCCCGCCCGGAACACAAAACCCTTAACGATATTCCCTTCCATGCCCAGGAGGCCTACCAGTGCGGACCGGCCGCTCTTTCCATCATGCTCAACACGCGGGGTATCCAGGCTACACCGGATGAACTGGTGGACCGGGTCTACCTGCCGGCCAGAGGCGGCACCCTGCAAGTGGAGATGGTCTCGGCCGCCCGGGAAAGAGGTCTGCTTGTCTATCCGCTGGAGGGCGCGCTGGATGCCCTGATGGAGGAGATAGAAGCCGGCAACCCGGTACTGGTCATGCAGAACCTGGCGCTGGAATGGTGGCCACAGTGGCACTATGCCGTGGTGATCGGCTATGACCGCAAAGCCTCCGAGATAATCCTTCATACGGATACCCGGCGGGCCCACGCCGAGCCCATGCGCCCCTTCATGAACAGCTGGAAACGCGCGGATTACTGGGCGCGAGTCATGGTCCCTCCGGACCAGCTCCCCGCCACGGCGGAACCGCTGCCCTGGCTTTCCGCTGCCAGCGACCTGGAGGCCACCGGCCAGCTTGAAGCGGCCCGCAGGGCCTATGAGACCGCGCTCGATGAATGGCCGGATGAACCCGCACCCCGCTTCGGGTTGGGCAATATTGCCTATGCCATGGACCGGCCCGAGCAGGCGCTGGCCCATTTCCAACAACTCACCAGAGCCCATCCGCAGATGGCCCCGGCATGGAACAACCTGTTGGTGCTCCTGTCTGAGCAGGGATGTGCGATTGCTGCGCGCCAGGTCCATGACTGTGCTCTTGAAACCCTGGAGGACCAGACAGAACACCCGCAAAAGCCCGGGTTGCGGCAAACTCGCCGAGCAACCACAGCCTGCCCGCTCATCCGTTGCTCTGAGCGCTGAACAGACCGGCCCTGGGCATCCGACTGCTGAACCACATTCACTGCTATGATGCGGGCAGGGCTGTTGATGATCGTCTGCGTTGATTGGAACGTATTAAAGAGTATGGACGATAAAACAGAGATACTCATGACGAGCGAACCCCAGATCCGCAGAATTCCGGTAGGCATCAGTTCCTGTTTGCTGGGTGAACAAGTGCGCTACGACGGTGGCCACAAGCATGCCCGGTACTGCTCCCAGGTATTGTCCCGGTACTTTGAATTCCGCTCGCTCTGCCCGGAGCTGGAGGCAGGACTCGGTGTGCCTCGCCCCGCCATTCACCTGCGTCGGCATCAGGACGCTCTGCGGCTAATCACCACCAAGGGGGATGCGGACCACACCGAGGCCATGCAGGACTGGATTCAACAGGCCCTGCCCCACCTGGGAGACCTGCGAGGCTACATCCTCAAGGCCAAATCGCCGAGCTGCGGCATGGAACGCATCCGCATCCACAACGAGGAGGGCAACGTCATTGCCCGGGACGGCCGCGGGCTGTTCGCGGACGCCCTTATCAAGGCCTACCCGGAGCTGCCAGTGGAAGAGGAAGGCCGCCTGAACGACAGTCACCTGCGGGAGAATTTCGTCGAACGCGTCTATGTCTACGATGACTGGTGTCGCATGATCGAGAACGGCCTGACACGGTCGTCACTGCTCGATTTCCACACGCGGCACAAGTTCCAGCTGCTGGCGCACTGCCAGAAGACTTACCGCGAACTGGGGCCGCTACTGTCAGACCTCAGATCCGCACCCCTGGAATCCATTGCCAGAGACTACATCGTCGCCTTCATGGCCGCCATGCAGAAACGCATCAGCCGGGGCGACCACGCCAACGCCATGCAGCACCTGATGGGCTTCCTGCACGATGCGCTTGGCCCCCAGGATCGCGAAATGCTCCGCGAACAGATCGACGCCTACGTGCGCGGCGAGGTGCCACTGATCGTCCCCATGACGCTGCTGCGCATGGCACAGCGGCGCGAGCCCGTTGCCTATCTCGCCCATCAGAACTATCTTACTCCGTATCCGGATGACCTCGGGCTGCGCAACTACGTCTGAGGTCGACTGTTCTGACACCCCAAACAGGTTCTGACTGTGCGAAAAACCAGCCTCATTATTGCCACCCTCCTGCTCACCGCCTGCGCGGCACCCACACTCAAGGATGCCAACCAGGCGCGGGACGCGGGTAACCCCAAGGAAGCCGCCGAGATCTACCGCAACCTGGCCGACACGGGCGATGCCATGGCCAAACTCCAGCTCTATAAGCTGTACCAGGCAACCGGCGTAGGCCTGGCCTCCGACAAGGCCGCCCGTGAGACACTGGAGTCGCTGGCCAACGACGACGGCGTTGCGGAAGCACAATACAGACTCGGGCGAATGCTGAGGGACGAGCGCGCCTTTGAAGCGGCGGAATCACAGCTTGAAAAGGCAGCAGAGGCAAATTACCAGCCGGCCATTGATTACCTGGACGACAACGGTGACCTGCTACGGCGGGAAGTGCGGGTCGCGCGCAGCTCTCCCGACCGCCAGAAACAACTCGGCGATAACCTCTACCAGGGGCGCAATGGCGTTGAAAAGGATGCCGCCCGGGCCGCCTACTGGTATGAGCGGGGCGCGGAACGTGGCCATGCGGGCGCCCAGACTATGCTGGGTTACCTCTATTACCGGGGGGAAGGCGTTGAGAAGGATTACGGCAAGGCCTTCGAGTGGTACAAGGAAGCCGCCCTCCAGGGCCACGCCGGCAGCCAGGCCAGCCTGGGATATCTCTATGGCGAAGGCCATGGTGTGGAACGCAACCTCAAACAGGCCTATGCCTGGTCTACACTGGCCGCCGAGAATGGCAGCGACCGGGGGTCGAAAAACCAGCAGATCTACCTGGATGCCATGGACAACGACGAGCGCCTCGACAGTCTGAACGAGATCCGCCGTATTGAGAAAATGATCCACGGCGGCAACTGAGTCCTCTTAAGCCCATAAAAAACCCCGCAGCGGCTTGGCCGCTGCGGGGTTTTTCTCAGGCGATCATACTATTCCCAGAGCACCTTCTTCTTCTGGTCATACCACTTCGGCAGCTTGTCCTTGTAGTGATCCTCGATCACGTTCCGCTTGATCTTCATGGTCGGCGTCAGCATGCCGTTCTCCGTGGTCCACGGCTCCTTGACCACCACCGCAAAGGTCAGCTTTTCGTGATCCTCGACCTTGGCGTTGACCGCATCAAGTTCCTCGGCAATACCTTTCTCGATCTCGGTCTTATCGCCACCACGATCCACTTCCGCCTGGGCTTCTTCGGACAACGTCACAAGGGCACAGGGTTGCGGCTGGTTGGCGCCCGCCACACAGACCACTTCCACCTTCGGGTGGGTGAACTTGCTCTCGATCGGCACCGGCACCACGTACTTGCCCTTGGCCGTCTTGAACAGGTCCTTTACCCGGCCGGTGATACGCAGATAGCCCTGGGAGTCGATCTCACCCATATCACCAGTCCTGAGGAAGCCGTCCTCGGTGATTTCTTCCTTCGTTTTTTCCTCATTCTTGAAGAAGCCAATCATCTGACCGGGGCTCTTCACCTGGACCTCGTCACCCTCGGCGATACGATGTTCAACACCCGGGTTGGCAAAGCCCACGGTACCAACCTTGGCCTGACCGGGCCAGTTGGCGTGCGAGTAACCGAAGTTCTCGGACATGCCATAGACTTCCAACAGCTCAAGGCCGATGTTGCGGTACCAGTGAATGATCTCCGGGGCCAACGGCGCCGCGCCGGTAATCGCCGCCCGCACGTGATTGAGGCCCAACTGCTTGAGGATCTTGCGCTTGATCAGCGAATTCAGGATCGGGATCCTGAACAGGATCTTCTGCTTCCTCGGCGGCAGCTTGTCGCAGATGGCCAGGTAGAACTTCATCCACAGGCGCGGTACCGAGAAGAAGATCGTCGGACGCGCCCGCTGCAGATCTTCCTGAAAGGTATCCAGTGAATTAGCGAAGAACAGCTGGAAACCGAAATACAGTGAGGACGTCTGCACCGCCGCGCGTTCAGCCACGTGGGCCAGCGGCAGATAGGACAGCATGCGATCGTTCTGGTCCACCGGGAAGACCTGCTTGAGACCCTCGGCCACCGAGATCATGGTCCCGAAAGAGTGCATCACGCCCTTGGGCTTGCCGGTACTGCCGGAGGTGTAGACCAGTGTCGCCAGCTCATCCGGCTCCGGCAGGTGCGGCTCCTTCAGTGGCTCGGTCTTGGCAGTGATGTCCTTCCACTGCGGCACGTCCTTGCGGGGAGACATGGGCAGCGAAATCAGCGGCAGATCCTTCGGAATGTAGTTTTTAATGTCATTCCAGCCGTCGGCGGTACCGTCGAGCTTGCCGATGAACATCATCTTGGCTTCGCTGTGCTCGAGCACATAGGCCGCGGTTTCCCCATTGAGCGTCGGGTACAGCGGCACGGATACATGCCCTGCGGCCCAGATGGCCAGATCCGCCATGATCCAGTGGTCACTGTTCTTGCCCAGCAGGCCGATGCAGCTTTTCTCGGGCAACTCCAGGGACTTGAGGTGCGCAGCCATGCGCAGGACCTGGTCGGCAGCCTGTTTCCAGGTGGTTTCCGTGGTAGAGCCATCGGGATACGGCTGGGTCATATAGACCATGTCCGGCGAGCGCTGAGCCCAGTAGAAAAGGCTGTGTAGCGTTGTTTTCCTGTCATCAACATTGACCATTAATAAGCTCCTTGGTTTTTATTGGTCGAATTCTTCGCGCAAAAGGTCGAAAGACTAATCAATAGTTCAATCCATTGCATTGGCCTGATTGGCATATTCTCAACACAAATCAGGCAAGTCGCCGGAAATGCGTCACAAACAGAGAGTTGAACCATTCGATCAGGCGCTGTGTGCCTTTCGACTACGCGCTGGCCCCATGAAGTGCTTGTACCGACCGGGCTTACCCGCCGGGGCCTTGCCAATGTCGATACCGGCCCTGGCGAGCTCCTTTTTCAGGTCCCTGCGAAAGCTCTGGTAGTCGACTTCCGTTGAGTGGCGGCTGCCCGTATCAAAATCCATGTGGGGATGGGCCAGCTCCTCGCGAATCGCTGCGCGCATATCGCTGGGCCGGTGGTAGTTCCCCAGGATCTCCTGGCAGGCGAGCTTGGCCTGATAGTCGGCCATGGGCCAGATGCAGCCGAGTGGCTGGAACAGGCCGATGAAATAGAGATTACTGAAGTCCGCGTGCATCATCTTACGGTACAGGGGCACCTTCTCCTCATGCTCGAAGTCGACCAACGACCTGTCGAAGAAGGGAAAACTGATCCAGAAGCCAGTGCAGGCCACAATGGTGTCGTAAGCCTCCTCCCGACCATCTTTGAAAATGACACTGTCACCATTGAATTCCCGGATCGCCGGTCGCGGTTTGATGCGCCCGTGCCGGATGAAATCCAGTAGATCGGAATTGACCGTGGGGTGATGGCTCAGCACCAGCCGTTTCGGCCGTGGCAGGCCGTAATTCCGGTAGTAATCCCCCTGGAGCAGCTTCAAAAGGATGGTGAACAGGATCTGGCGGATTTTGGAAGGCATCCAGGTGGGCATATTCGCCCCGAGCTCATCCGTGGGCTTTCCGAACATGAACTTGGGCAGGAACCACTGACCACTGCGCATGCTCAGCCCCACGTGATCCGCAACGCGCGCGGCCTCCACCGCCACGTCGCAGGCCGAGTTGCCGGCACCGATGATCAGTACGCGCTTACCGCGCCAGCTGTCGTCCACGCCCCGGAAATCGTGGGAATGCAGCCAAGTGCCGTTGAAGTGGCCGGAGTACTCGGGGTTCCTGGGGTTCCAGTGGTGGCCGTTCGCCACCATCAGATGGGTGAAATCATCCTCTGACCCGGAGCCATCGCTCTGGGTATAACGCAGGTGCCAGCTCCCGTCTTCATTACGGGTGACCTTGTCGACACGGGTTTCGAAACGGATCGTTTCCATGACCCCAAAATAGTGGGCGTAGGATTCGAAATAGGCCTGAAGCTGGCGATGATTGGGGTATTCCGGGTAATCGTCCGGCATCGGAAAGTCTTCGTATTCCGACCATGCCTTGGAGCTGATGATATGGGTATTCTCATAGACACTGGCGTGTCCGGTACGACTATTGAACACCCAGTTGCCGCCGACCGTATCATTCTGCTCAAAAACCGTGACGGGCAGGCCCGCCTCCAGGCAGTTCTTGGCGGCTGTAAGACCGCTGGGTCCGGCCCCGATGACCGCGACCCGGGGAGATTGACTCATGGCTGGCTCCGTCGTCTTGTTGTTGGAATGCCCGACAACGCATTTCTACCAGAAAGCGTCAGTCATGATCCATACATTCCAACAGCCCGACGGGGGTCGTTCAGGCGCGCCCACCCTTGAGCAGATCACCAATGCCGCCAAGTGCGCCAGTGATCTGTGTCGACTCCAGCGGCAGGAAGACGCGATCGCCCTCTTTGGCTACATCCGGCAGGGTCTTGAGATACTCAAGCGCCAACAGATAGTTCACCACCTGCTGGGTGCTGAAGTCCTCGCGTTCAGAGGCCACGCTCACCACCCGGTTGATAGCTTCCTTCTCGCCCTCGGCCCGGAGAACGGCCGATTCCTTGTCGCCTTCCGCGCGCAGTATGGCGGCCTGCTTCTCGCCTTCCGCGACCTGGATCTCCGCTTCACGCTTACCGTTGGCTTCGGTAACCGAGGCGCGCCGGTTACGCTCGGCCGTCATCTGCATACGCATGGCATCTTCAATCTCGGCCGGCATGTCCACGTCCTGGATCTCGACACGCGTGGCCTTGATGCCCCACTTGTTGCCGGCCTCGTCCATGGTCTGTTCCAGGTGGGCGTTGATCTCGTCACGATTGGAGAAGATCTCGTCCAGGTCCTTCTGGCCGATCAGCGCCCGCAGCGTGGTCTTGGCAAGTACCTCGATGGCCTGGATGAAGTTCTCGACCTTGTAGACGGCATTCGCGGGATCAATCACCTGGTAGTAGATCGCGCCGTTGATGCTCACGGTCACATTGTCCTTGGTGATCATGGACTGGGCGGGGAAATCCAGCACCGTCTCCCGCCGGTCAATCCGCTGTTCCTCCATGATCACGGGTTCCTTGGCACCGTGCTTGTAGCGACGCACCTTGATGGAGCGCGGCTTGTCGATGAAGGGAATGATGATATTGATACCCGGCTCCAGGGTCCGGTTGTAGCTGCCAAGGCGCTCGATCACCATGGCCTCGGACTGCTGGACGATGCGGATGCCCTTTGCCAGGACAAAAATAACCAGCGCCGCCAGCACCACACTGATGATCAGGCTTGCTTCCATCATGATTCCCCTCCTTCTGCTTCCGTTGCAACAATGGCGGTAATGCCTTCAAAGCCGACCACCCTGACCCGTTTGCCAGGCTCCGGGTGGTCTCCGTTTTCCAGGCGCGCCGGGAACCAATTGCCCTCAAGAGAGACCCCAACGCGCTCGTCCCGTTTCTCCACGACGGCGCTCTGCTCACCGTAGCCGCTTTCCCCGGCAAGACCAGTCAGGCTCCTGCGACCCTGGAAATGGCGCCGGTACCAGACAATGAACCCAGGGGTGAGCACCAATGCCGCCCCCATGAAGATCAGTACCTGGGCCGTCAGCCCCGGGACCGTGACCAGGGTCACCGCGACCACGACAAGGGCGCTCGCGGCCAGTGCCAGCAGGATGAACTGCGCCCCCGTGAGTTCCAGCGCCGCAAGCACAATGGCCAGCAGCAGCCAGATCTGCCATACCGCCATAACGGGACTCCTCTGTTTATGCTGTCCGCAGGTCCGCCGGTCGGAAAATAAGCGCCTAAGTATCAGGGGTGAGGAAATGCAAGTAAAGACCCTTTGGAGACAACAACTTGCAACCTCAGGAATTCTGTACTTCTATTACGACTCCAGAAAGGAATGAGCAAAGGAGAAACGCATGAACTGGTATCTGGAAGTACTGAGGAAGTACGCGGTTTTCAGCGGCAGAGCCCGCCGAAAGGAATACTGGATGTTCTTCCTGTTCAACCTCATCATCAGCTTTCTGCTGGGGGTTATCGATGGGGTAATGGGCACCTTCAGCCCTGAGGCCGGCCTCGGGCTTCTTGGTGGCATCTACTCGCTGGCCGTGCTGATCCCCAGCATTGCCGTTACCATTCGCCGCCTGCACGATACCGGCCGCACGGGCTGGTGGTTCCTGCTCATCTTCATTCCGCTGATCGGTGCCATTGTGCTGCTTGTCTTCATGGTTCTCGACAGCGAAGAAGGCACCAATGACTACGGGCCGAACCCTAAGGTTGAAACCGCCTGACCGCTATTTAGTAGCGGACAGACCAACCATCAGCAGCCGCTTTTCCAGGCGACTGTGGAAATCATCGGGCTCAGAGAGCCCCATACGCTCAAGCAGGCGCGTCTGCTCGGCATCCGGCTCGGGCGCCCTGAGCGCCTGCAGCAAAAGCCCGATCTTTCCTTTGGTGCTGCCGCCCTTCGCCTTGAGCCCTTTCAGGGCCTTGCCCAGCTTGAGCTCATCCTCGGTGAAATCACAGCCGAACGGGAATCGTGGGAACAGGTCGTGGGACTGCTGGAACGCCCCGATTACGGCGTGGATGCGCTCCGGTGTATTATTCCTGAACGCGGCGGGCACTTCCCAGTCCTGGGGGATCTTGCCGGCTTTTTTGGCCTGACTCACCAGACCAGGCTGGAAGCGGGAATCGGCGATCTTGATCAGTTCCTGGAAGACTTCCCGGTCGGACTTGCCGCGCAGGTAGGCAATACCGTACTCCGTAACCACGAAGTCCCTCAGGTGGCGGGGAATCGTGCAGTGGCCGTAGTTGAATACGATATTGGAGGCGGGTTTCTCACCGGAATTGCGCACGGCGCGCAGTGTGAGGATTGAATGACCCTCTGGCAGCTCATGGGCCATCGCAACGAAATTGTACTGGCCGCCAACCCCGCTGAGCACCTGCCCATCCTCCAGCCCGTCTGAGACAGCAGCGCCGTTGAGCGTCACCATCATTGCCGAGTTGATGAACCGGGCGTGGCGGCGCTGGGCCTGTTTCAGGGACTGAGCGCCGTACTGGTGATCGTAGAGCTGGTTGATGAAGCGCACGCTGGTCATGGAAATACTGTTGCGCTCATCCTCTGACAGCTCCCGCAGGCCCTGGTAGAATTTTTCCGGCCCGATGTAGAAACCACCGTGCATCACCACCCCGCCACTGAGTTGTTTCCCGAGTGCATGGGTCTCAATGGCCGCGCGGCTGCTCTCATTGCTGAGATCCGGGGTAATGCCTTCCTCATCCACCAGCAGATGTCCACCCTTGAACTCACAGTCCGCACGAAGGATGCCGAAGCGCTGGAGCCAGGTCAGATCCCTCGCCCGCAACGTGGACCGGATGAGCCCTTCCTCCACCAGGGTATCCAGGGTCTGCATCGACACCTTCTTACTGATGCGTCCGTCATCAACCAGGCGCTGCAGCGTCTCGTCCTCAAAGACCTCGCGCGTCAGCACCCCGTCCTTGAGCAGATACAGGAAACCATCCACCATCATTTCACTGCAGCCATAGAGGCCGGCAGGGAGTGGGTCCGTTCCGCCCACCTCGTTCACGATGGGGAAATTTTTCTCAAGCTCCACCTTCTTGGCAAGCTCAACATAGCGGTCGTTATCGTGGTGACGCGTGAGCGTGCTGTAGACCACCGCATCCCCCAGGGAGCCGATGCCCACCTGCAGTGTACCCGCATCGCGGATCAGTGAGCTGGCGTAAAACCCGATCATGTGGTCCTCGGGCACCACCGGCATCTTGGGCGCGCTGAACAGGGGGTGGTTCCAGTCGTCGCCCTCGAGTATGAAATCAAACTCATCCATGGACCGGTCCGAATGATGCCCCATCCAGGGCAGCTGGTCGTTGACCTCGGCCATGATGGCAACCGGCTGCCCAGCGGCCTCGCGCTCACGCATGGTTGGAATAAGATCAATCACCGTGTCCGGATTACAGCTCAGGCTCACCCGCTCTTCGCCTTCAGGATGCGGGGCGACCATCTGCCCCACCACATTGATCCCCTGGGCCATGAGGTCGCGCACCGCGTGGGTGTAGTTGGTGCAGATGTAGTTCTGCTGCTGCTCCTTATGACCAAGCCAGCTGCCCGCCTTGAAAAAGAACTCGGAGACCTGGACGTTATCTGGAAGTTCCCCCTGGCGCAGGTCCACCACGTAATCGATATCCGGGACCCCTTTGAAAACGCGCTCTACGAATGGCCCCATGAACCGACGCTCCAGCGACTGCCCGCCCAGTGGCTTTTCCAGGGTCAGCGCAGTGAAGATGTGCAGCTTGATCGACGGATCCTTCCGCGCGCGCTGGTAAATCGCATTGACCAGGTTCACCGGCTTGCCGAGGCCGAGTGGCAGCCCCAGGCGAATCTCCTTGCCAACCTTCTCGATCACGGCGTCGACACACCTATCGAGGCTCTCGAAGCTCTGATGCTTTCTTGTTGTTGCCATTACCACTTCCCTCGCTTTATACGATCCGGCGCTTCACGTAGCTACCCGGTGCGTCCTCGATAACATCAAGCTTCCCGTCACCGGGAATCCTCTGTGCAACGTCCTCGCCCTGGAACTCACTGACCCACGCCTGCCAATGGGGCCACCAGGATCCCGGCTGCCGCTCGGCGCCCTCAAACCACTCCTCGGGCGCCTCCGCTTCCGTATCGTTCAGGTAGTAGCCATACTTGTTGGCGTGGGGCGGATTGATGATCCCGGCCACATGCCCCGACTCTCCCAGAACGAACTGTTTCCGTCCCCTGGGCAGGCGATAGCTTGCGTAGGTGCTTTTCCAGACCGCGATATGGTCCTTGATCGTGGACACGAACATCGAGGGCGTATCAATGCTGGTCAGATCAATGGGGGTGCCCGCAACCTCCAGCGCATTGGGCTCCTTGAGGCGGTTATTCACGTACATCTCGCGCAGGTAGAACTTATACATGGCCGCCGGCAGGTTGGTGGAATCCGAGTTCCAGTACAGCAGATCGAACGGAAGCGGATCCTGACCCTTGAGGTAGTTGTTCACGAAGAAGGACCAGATCAGGTTATTTTCCTTCAGTGTTGAGAAGCTGAACGCGACCAGGCGACCATCGTAGTAGCCCAGCTTGTCAATGTACGACTCCATGGCCTGGACGATCTTCTCGTTGATGTAGATGCCGATCTCGCCCGGGTCCTTGAAGTCCAGCAGTGTTGCCAGGAAGGTGGCTGAGAGGATGCGATCGTCCTCACCCTTCTTCTTGAGGTGCGCCAGCGTGGTCGCCAGCAGCGTGCCTCCGACGCAGTAGCCGATGGCATTCATTTCCCGCTCGCCGGTGGCAGACTCCACTGCGTCCATCGCTTCCAGCACACCCTGGGTGACATAGTCGCTGTAGGTGGTCTCGGCATAGGAGGCATCCGGGTTAACCCAGGAAATCATGAAGACGGTGTGACCCTGGGCAACGAGCCAGCGCATCATGGAGTCTTCCTCGGTAAGGTCCATGATGTAATACTTGTTGATGAAGGGCGGGACGATGAGCAGGGGACGCTGATGCACCGTTTCCGTGGTCGGCTGGTACTGGATCAGCTGGAAGAGATCATTCTGGTACACCACCTTGCCGGGAGTAACCGCCACATTCTGTCCCACCCGGAAAGCACCCGTATCGGTCATGGAGACATTGAGCATCTGGCGCGAGCGGCGAATATCTCCAACGAAGTTCTTCAGACCACGAACGACACTGAACCCCTTGGTTTCGCGGAAGCGGCGCACGGCCTCCGGGTTGGTCAGGAAAAAGTTGGTCGGCGCCATGGCATTGATGAACTGCCGCGTCAGGAAAGTGAGCTGGCGATGGTTCTGCTCACTCATGCCTTCCAGGTCATCCACCATTTCCTCGAGATAGCGGGCATTGAGCAGATAGACCTCGCGAACGGCGTAATAGAGCGGGTTGCGCTCCCAGGCCTCATCGTCGAAGCGGTGATCGCTTTTGTCGGGTTCAATCACCGGATCCGGGTGGCGGCCGATCAACCGGCCCGCGACATTCTGCGACAGCTTCGCATACCCCTGGGCCAGCTCCGTGCTATCCGCAACGACCTTGGACGGATTAACGGCCGCCTCGCGAAGGCTATCCTTCATGCTGGAACTGACATCCAGCATGAAAGAGGTATCGGTGCTGGGCAGATTGCGGGGGTCCAGGTACCGCTTGGTGGTATCGATCACCAATTTACCGACCGCCGGGACTTGCTCGCTTAACTCGTTCTTGACGCGCTTCAGCAGTTTAATCATCAAAAAACCTCGGGAGCGCGGCACTGAAGAGGGCCCTTCAGTGCCGCATGCTCATGCGATCGTTATTATTGGGAGGATTTCTCGGGCGTTTTCGCCTTGCTCGCCTGACTCTTCGAGCCGGTGGAAGACGACTTGGAAGCGCTGGAGCTGCTTCCCTGGGAGGTTTTCTGTCTCTGAGAGGTCTTCTGCCCCTCGCCTTCACCCTCGCCTTCCTCGTGGAACACCTCGGTGGCTTCCTCCCGGAATTCATCCGCCATGCGCGAGAGCTCGTTCATGTTATCGCTGGCCTTCTCAACGAGATTGTTGAACATCTCGGCCTGGTCGCTGAGGTACTTCTGGAAGTCCTCGTAGTCGCGGATCTGTGTCGCCGCTTTTGCCTGCTGGCCCGCCATGCTCATGAAATCCCGGAGGGCTTCCATCTGCATTTCACCCACCTTGGATACCGTGCTCATGGTCAGCTTGTTGAACTTGGAGACGGGCTCCGCTGTTTTCTTGAGGTTCTCAAACATCATTGTGCTCCTTCTGTTTTGTCATCCTTACACCACTAGTAGCGCAAGGGTTCAGTGCATATGCATGCCGCCATTGATGGAATAGTCCGCGCCCGTTATGAAACCGGACTCATCATCCGCCAGAAAGCGGACCACTCTTGCCACTTCTTCCGGCTCCGCGAGCCGGCCAATCGGGATCTGGGCCACAATCTTATCCCGCACTTCCTCGGACACCGACATGACCATGTCTGTCGCCGCATAACCAGGGGAGACAGTATTGACAGTGATCCCCTTGCGCGCGACTTCCTGGGCAAGGGCCTTGGTGAAACCGTGAATGCCGGCCTTGGCGGCGGAATAATTCACCTGTCCGAACTGCCCTTTCTGCCCGTTGACCGAGGATATGTTGACAATACGTCCGAACCCCTGCTCAAGCATCTTATTGAGAAAAGGGTGTGTGACATTGAAGACACTGTCCAGGTTGGTATGGATGACGTCGTGCCACTGCTCAACGGTCATCTTCTTCATGACCGAATCCCGCGTGATACCTGCGTTATTGACCAGCACATCAAGACGCCCGTACTGCTCAAGCAGATCGTTAGCACCGCTGCGACAGCTCTCCGGGTCGGAGACGTCCATGCAGACCAGGCCAACCTCCAGCCCGTCAGCAGCCATTTTCTGCTGCCATTCCACAGCGTGCGCCTTACGTTCGGGGGCACGATAGGACGACACCACCTTATAACCATCACGCGCGAACGCCTTGCAGATCGCGGTCCCGAGGCCACCATAGCCGCCGGTTACCAATGCTACCCTTGAATCCTGTCCCTCAGACATAACCAGAACTCCTCTTCTGAAGTCACAACCAAAGCTAAACTATAAATTACCGTGCGAGCTTGCCTCTTGACGCCGGTCATCAGTTGCGATCTTGGGCCAGCGCCGTGGCACAGAATGTGAACCGATCAACGAAAACTGGCAGAATAGCCGCTCTCTTTACCCCAAACCCATCAAGTCGGAAGAGGATCCCATGAAGCCTGTCTCAGCGACTGCGTTTGCAACGCTCGGCGCCGCCATCATTGCCATGAGTTATGGCCTGGCCCGATTCGCCTATGGGCTTTTTGTGCCGCCGATCCGTGAAGAGCTTGGTCTGGGTGCGGATGTCATGGGGTCAGTAGGCTCCATGGCCTTCATCGGTTTCATCGTTGCCAGCCTGGTCGCCGCGCCTCTTGCCAGGCGCCTGGGCGCGCGCGACGGCACCATGCTCGCCTGTGCGTTCGGAGCCATCGGACTCACTTTGATCGGCAAGGCGGGGAGCGCGCTGGCGCTTGGCACTGGCGTCTTTGCCTGCGGTATCTGCACGGGCCTGAGCATGCCCGCGCTGTCGGAGGGGATTCACAAGACAATTCGCCCCGGATTACACAGTCGGGTCAATGCCGTGATGAACGCAGGCACGAGTGTCGGCGTTGTTGTCTCGGTCCCTGCCGTGCTGCTTCTTGCCAATGCATGGCGGGGCGCTTATGCCTCTTTTGCCATCCTCGCTGCGCTCCTGGCGCTGGCCGCCTGGTGGTTCATCCCCAGGGTTGGATCCATTCCGAGCGAAACCCCACCGGTGCAGGCACCACCCATAATGCCTTCGCAGCGGCGTCGATTGATCGGCATGAACATCTTCGCCTTTGGAATGGGCGTTGTTAGCTCGGCTTACTGGGTCTTCACCCCGGACCTGGTGGTTGAGCTCGGAGGCCTGGCACCGAACCTGACGGGATGGCTCTGGCTGGCAGTAGGCCTGGCGGGACTCGGCGCGGCCCTGGCCGGGGACATGTGTCAGCGCTATGGGGCCGGGCCAACACAGGGCCTGGCCCTGGCCGGCGTGGCCGTGGCGACGGTCATGCCACTCGCAGCGCCCGACAACCTGCCCCTCGCTATCGGGTCAGCTGCGATCTTTGGTCTGGCCTACATGACGCTTGCGGGCACCTACCTGGTCAGTGCCATTGCAATGCTGCCGGATCACCCCTCGCTGGGCGGCGTTCTTCCCTTCCTCGCCATTGCCATTGGGCAGGCCGTGGGATCGGCCCTGGCGGGTATTGCGATCGCTCAGACTGGCTATATTATAGCCTTCGGCGCCTTTGCGGCCGCCTCCCTGGTGATCGCCCTCTGCTTCCGCTGGTATCCAGAGCCGTTTCCGAAAGCGAATCCGGCCTAGCGCCCCCAGAGTCGCTTCATAATGCGGCGGATCGCCGCAGCCGGAAGTGTGCCGGAAACCGCCCACAGACTGCGCATTTTGCGCGTAATGGGTCGTTGCTCGTCCGATCCCGGCTCCCGCGCCGGTTATGAAGATACTGTTCATAATTCCTTTTGCTCCTTCAGGCCGGCCCTGGCGGAATGCCGAGGGCAATCCAGACAGCCAGCAACAGCGGCCAGACCACTGCAAACGCGATTGCGTAGGGCAGCATCAAGGCAACCAGAGTGCCAATTCCCGCGCCCGGGCGCCAGCGCTGGACAAACGCCAGAACAATCACCCAGTACGGATTGAGCGGGGTGATGATATTGGTCACCGAATCCCCGATGCGATAGGCCGCCTGGGTAAGCTCCGGGCTGAGTCCCGCCTGCATAAGCATGGGAACGAACACTGGCGCCAGGAAGGCGTACTTCGCCGATGCCGAGCCGATGAACAGATTCGCGACCATGGCCACCAGAAGAAAACCCAGTGCTAATGCAGGCGCCGGAATCGCCAGGGATGCCAGCGCCTGGCCGCCAGTGATGGCCAGCAACAGGCCGAGCTGACTGTAGTTGAAGGCCTCGATAAACTGGGCCGCCACAAAGGCCAGCACAATGTAGGGCGCCAGCGCCGCGATGGTGTTGGCAAGCATGGTCGCCAGATCCTGATCACTGGTAATGGTGCCGGCAAAGGACCCATAGACAAGCCCCGGCACCAGGAACAGAGCCAGCAGAAGCGGCACCATGGCCTCGACCCAACGGGCAAAGTTATCGCCCTGGCCGTGCAGGGGCGCACCGGGAACAAGGATCATCAGCATCACCGCCCCGAAGGTGACTGCAAAGGCAATGCCCGCCGCCCTCAGCCCTCTTTCCGGCCGTGGACCAGCATCATAGCCGGATTCCCCTTCCCCGGCGTTATCCGCACCCGTTTCCTGGCGCGGCTCAACAACACGGGTGGTCACCCACCAGCCAACACCGGTCAGCACCAACGTGGAGACAATCATCAACCACCAGTTCGCGGTCACCGCCACAGCGTAGTCCGGCTCAAGGATCCGCGCACCGGCCTCGGTCAACCCGGCCAGCAGCGGGTCCAGCGCGGTAATCATCAGGTTGGCACTGAAACCGGCTGACACCCCGGCAAACGCCGCCGCCAGGCCCGCGAGCGGTGAGCGACCGGCCGCATGGAAAAGTACCGCTGCCAGCGGTGGCAGGACCACATAGCCCGCATCCAGGGTGATCGACGACAGAATCCCCAGCAACACCACGGCGGGCGCCAGCAGTCGATCCGGGGTCAGACGCAGGAGCCGTTCGAGCAATGCGGGTAGCAGCCCCGAACGTTCCGCCACGCCAATACCCAGCATGGCGACCAGCACCAGCCCCAGCGGTGGGAAGGTCACAAAATTATCAACCAGGCCGGAAAACAGCCACCAGAGCCCGTCGCTCTCAAGCAGTCCCTTTGCGGTCACCAGCTCACCGTCACCGGCCGCACCGGCGGGCTTGCGTACCGCCCACCCCGCCCAGGCGGCCACCTGCGAGAGCACCATGACCATACCCAGCGCCATCGCAAAGAGTGTGACCGGGTGTGGCAGCGCATTCCCGGCACGCTCGACACGGTCCAGCCAGTGGGTACCTGCGGTTGGCTGATTACCCCGACTCATTCAGGTTGCTCCGGGAACAGATCCAGGCTCGTGTAAATGGACAGCTCATGGTAATGCCGCTCCGGCTCCGGGTCCTCCGCCACGCTGACTCTCTCAATCCAGGCAATGTACTCAGCAGGAAAACGATTTTCCCGGGCACCGATGCGCACGTGCTCCCAGTACCAGCGATAGGGGGTGAGCGTCGGGTCAATGTCGGTTGCCACATAGATCTGCGTGCGCAGACGCTCGGCCTGCCCCGTAATGACCTCGACAATCTTCTCGTCATAGCCGAACCCCAATCCTTCCACGCGATCCAAATCCCCCTTCTCAGAGGTCGCAATATCCCAGACAATGCCAATGACCCGATCATCGGAGTGCCCGGTATACTCGGCATCACACTTGGCCGAACCATCGGCACGGCTGCGTTTATGGAACAGCATCCGATGCTCCGCCAGTTCCGCCACCGCCACGAAACGCGCCGAAGGAACACGGGCCTGCAAACGTCTTTGGGACATGTTCGAACCGTAGGAAAAACACAGCATCGCTTTGGATTCTCCGAATAATAAACCGAACAAACTGCTATGCTCAGAATTGAATTCAACAGGGTAGTTCACGTGACATCACTTTGGCATTATCCCCGGGTTCCGGTGGAATGGCACCCAGCCTTCGAGGACTACCAGCGCCGCCTGGCCCGCCAGTACACAGTCCTGGCCGCCTGGGTCACGCTGGCCATGGTTCCCCTGTTCCAGATTTCCGACTGGTGGATCGGTCCGGTCATTCAGGGGCTCTGGGGGTATGACCTCTTGATGCGCCTGCCCCCACTAATGCTCGCGCTGATTACTCTGTGGCTCCATTACCAGCGCCCTCACGAGCACTGGCCCCGAATCATGGCGATAGCCCTGGGCGTGACCATCATGTTGATGACGACCGGCCTGTTGGCACTGCACCATCTGGCGGACACCCACGCCAAGGACCTGATGGTTCGGGGCCTGATCATGACCACCGCCGCGGTGGCCATCGTGGCCACCGCCGGTATCCGGGATCTTGCGGTGATCTACGGCATTCCCTTCGCGGGACTCCTGATCCTGCTTGCGAGCAGCGGCACCGATTTTGGCACGTCCATGGGTTTGATGATCCACCCGCTGATGATGGCCGTCATCGGCTGCATAATTGCTGAAGTGCTCTTTGTCTCGCGCGTGCGTGCCTTCAATGACCGGCAGAAACTGCACCACAATGCCATGACCGACCCCCTGACCGCCCTGCTTAACCGCCGCGCCATGGAAGGTCAGCTGCAGGTGGAACACGCCCGCTCCCGCCGCCATCACGACACCTATGCTCTGATCATGGCGGACCTGGATCTGTTCAAGAAGGTGAACGACACCCACGGTCACGACGTGGGGGATGAAGTACTCAGGGATCTGGCGGACCGCATGCGGGAATCGGTACGCCTCGAGGATGCCATTGCCCGCTGGGGCGGCGAGGAATTCCTGATTCTGCTGCGCGCCACAGGCGGTGAGGAGGCTCTTATCGTAGCTGAAAAAATCCGCAGAAAAGTCAATGAGAAGGGGTTCTCCACCAGCATCACTACCCTACCGATTACAATCAGCCTGGGTGTCGGCGTATTCGCCGGGGACCCGGACCCCAGCGAGGTCATCAAGCGGGCCGACCAGGCGCTGTACCGGGCCAAGGAAAACGGACGCGACCGAGTCGAGATACTGGAGTGAGCGTCCAAGTAGCGCGAATACCAGGGCCGCTATCCCGGATCCTGATGAATCCGCAACCTCCGGAACCGAGCCAACCCCCAAACCACCAGAGGCCAGAACACCGTGACCGCAATATCCCCCAGACTGGTCTGCCAGCGCCAGTAGCCCAACTGCAGGAGATCATCGCGCATATCAAGCATCTCGCCCAGCGCGGCTGCAAGGAACACCATGGCCAGGGGCAGAAAGGCATTAAGGGGGCGCCTTAACAGCAGGGCCGCGCCGAAGAACACGGCCAGCCCTACGAAGACATGCAGCGCATCCTTGGACAGACCCAGGGTTGCTACCAGATCAAGCTTCAATAACTGGACCAGGGATAACTCCATTCGCCCGGGTCTCTCCTTGCGCGCGGGTTATGATCAGCGGAACGAGTCGATGATGCCGTTCAGCGTCTTGCTGGGGCGCATCTGGCTCTGGATCTTCTCCGCATCCGGATAATAGTAGCCACCGATATCCACGGGCTGCCCCTGGATCTCCAGAAGCTCCTTCAAGATGGTCTCCTCGTTATCCGCAAGCTCCTTCGCCAGCTTCCCGAACTTCTCCTTGAGTTCCTTATCCTCATCCTGAGCAGCCAGGGCATCCGCCCAATAGAGCGCGAGATAGAAGTGGCTGCCGCGGTTATCAAGTTCGCCGGATTTGCGCGAGGGTGACTTGTCCTCTTCCAGGAAGCGTGCGGTGGCCGCATCCAGGCTCCGGGACATGACGGCCGCCCTCTCGTTGCCCTGCCTGTTGCCCATGTGTTCCAGCGACACCATCATGGCCAGGAACTCACCCAGCGAATCCCAGCGCAGGTGATCTTCCTCCAGGAACTGCTGAACGTGCTTGGGCGCTGAGCCGCCGGCACCGGTCTCAAAGAGGCCACCACCGGCAAGCAGCGGCACAATGGACAGCATCTTGGCGCTGGTGCCCAGCTCGATGATGGGGAAGAGGTCCGTCAGGTAGTCGCGCAGGACGTTACCGGTCACGGAAATGGTGTCGCGGCCCCGGATCATGCGCTCCATGGTGTAGCGGATGGCCCGGTCCGGCGACATGATCTCGATCTCAAGTCCCTCGGTGTCATGCTCCTTCAGGTAGTGCTTGACCTTGCGGATCATGGATTCGTCGTGGGGGCGCTCCGGATCCAGCCAGAAGATGGCCGGCATGCCACTGAGTCGTGCGCGCTCCACGGCCAGACGGACCCAGTCGCGGATGGGCAGGTCCTTGGCCTGGCACATGCGCCAGATATCGCCATGGTCCACCCTGTGCTCGAAGATCACGTTGCCGTCTTCACCCACCACGCGCATGCGGCCGTCCTCGGGCACCTCGAAGGTCTTGTCGTGGGAGCCGTATTCCTCGGCCTGCTGCGCCATCAGGCCCACGTTGGGAACGGTGCCAATGGTGCTGGGATCAAAGGCGTCGTGGTGCTTACAGAAGTTGATGACTTCCTGGTAGATGGTGGCGTAGGTGCTCTCCGGGATCACCGCCTTGGTGTCCTTCATCTTGCCATCCGTGCCCCACATCGTGCCGCCGGAGCGGATCATGGCTGGCATGGATGCATCCACGATCACGTCGCTGGGAGTGTGCAGGTTGGAGATGCCCCGGTCAGAATCCACCATGGCCATTTCCGGGCGGTTGATGAAGCAGTCGCGGATATCCTCTTCAATCTCGGAACGCTCCGAGAACGACAGGTCCTTGATCTTGTCATACAGATTGCTCATGCCATTGTTCGGGTTCACCCCGATCTGCTCGAACAACTCTTTATGCTTCTCGAAGACATCCTTGAAATAGACCGTCACCGCATGGCCGAACACGATCGGGTGCGAGACCTTCATCATGGTTGCCTTCACGTGCAGCGAGAACAGCAGTCCGGCACGGCGCGCGCCTTCGATTTCCTCTTCCAGGAACTGGCGCAGCGCTTTCACGTTCATGAACATGCCATCGATGACTTCCCCTTCCTCGACCGGAACCTCCTTCAGGGGCGTGGTCTTGCCACTGTCGCCGACGAGTTCAATACGTACGGTCTGGGCTCTGTCCACGATGGTGGACTGCTCGCTGTGGTAGAAATCGCCACTGCGCATATGGGCAACGTGGGTGCGCGAGGCCTGGCTCCACTTGCCCATGGAATGGGGATGCTTCTTGGCGTATTCCTTTACAGCCTGCGAGGCCCGCCGGTCGGAGTTCCCCTGGCGCAGCACCGGGTTCACGTTACTGCCCAGCACCCTGGCATAGCGATCCTGGATGGCCTGATCCTCATCCGTCTTCGGCTGTTCGGGATAATCCGGAATGGCAAAACCCTTGCCCTGGAGCTCTGCAACAGCCTCGCGAAGCTGGGGAATAGAGGCGCTGATGTTGGGCGTCTTGATGATGTTCGCGTCCGGCTTGCCGGTCAGTTCCCCGAGCATCTTCAACTGGTCAGAGACCTGCTGGTCCTCGCTCAGGTAATCCGGGAACTGCGCCAGTATCCGCGAGGCGAGGGAGATGTCACTGGGCTCTACATTGATTCCTGCCGGGGAGACAAAAGCGCGAACAATGGGGAGAAAGGAATAGGTGGCGAGTGCGGGGGCTTCGTCGGTTTCAGTATAAACGATTCTGGGTGCGTCGGTTGTCATGTCGTCCTCGGGTCCGGCCTTGTTGAAAGGTTTATGGCGTATCAGAAAGCTCAGGGGTGTCCATTATGAGCCTTAACTGCGGCGCGGTGAATCCTACTTTAGCATTAGAGCCCCTGCGGTTCACCCAACCCCCTTGAACAGAACGGTTCCTGACCCAGGGAACGATGCGGGCATTGGAAAATCAATGCCCGCATCAAGTTCGGTTTTTCCCACTGGTTGCGCGGTCCGATGACTCATCCGCCATAACGAGCCGATTCCGTCCAGTCTCCTTCGCGCGATACAGCGCGGTATCCGCTTTCGAGACGAGCTGATCAAAGCTGCCGTCCGCCCACCTCGCAATGCCCATGGATGCCGTTACCCTCAGCGTTTGGCCCTGATAAACCACGCTGCACTCAGCAACCCGTTCAAGAATCTTCTCTCCCATCACCTGCAGATCCGTCTGATCCGCATCTCCAACAATCACCAGGAACTCTTCACCGCCCCAGCGCCCAAAACTGTCGATCTTGCGAATGCTGTTCTCGACTGTGTCGGCAAAGGTCTTCAACACCTGATCGCCGGCATCGTGTCCGTATTGGTCATTGAGTAGCTTGAAGTAATCAATGTCCAGCAGCATGACGGCAAAGGCTCGTCCGGAGCGGCTGCTTCGAAGCGCTTCAAGGTGGCCACGGCTGATCAGGTTGCGGCGATTCTGGACGCCCGTCAGTTCGTCGGTCAGTGCCTGATGACGAAGTTTCTGGTTGGCCTCCTCAAGCTCACCAGTGCGCTCCCGCACCTTTGCTTCAAGATTCTCATTCGCATACTGGATCCGGACCAGCAGATCCCCCATCTGCTGCTGGTGCAGAACCTCACTTGAGATGTCACTGACAATCCCAACGAAATGCGTCGTGCGGCCAGTGTGATCCCGTATTGGGTTAATAATCAGGTTATTCCAGAACACGGTGCCGTCCCGACGAAAGTTGCGCAGCGTAATCCGCAGGGGCTCCCGGTGCGCAATCGCTTCACGTATCTCTTTGATCTGCTCCTGCTCCGGATCCAGGCGATTCAGAAAACGACAGTTCTGACCCATGACTTCGTTCTGTGAGTAACCGGTCAGTGTCAGGAAGCTTTCATTGCAGTAAATGATCGGTTGATCATTGTCCGCCTCAGTGATGAGAACGCCTTCCCCGGTTGCTTCAACCGCGCTTCTGTAAAGTCGAAGGTTTTTGCTCTTGCGGTGGTTCTGGCTGACAAAGACGGCGGTAAACAACACGATGACGGTGAAAAGCGTCAACGCCTCCTGTGTAAGCAACGTGGTTGCTTCAGGCGTCCCGCGAAGGAAGGGCCCGCGACCCGAAGCGGTCGACACCGCGGCATAACAGACGATCGCAGCCGAAAGAAGGGCCGTCGGCAACATGCCCAGTCGCAGCGCCGCCCATATCGGCGCGATCAGCACCAATAACGGCGTCAGTACCAGATACTCGTCCGGAATGACATCCAGCGCAAACACGAAATAGCTTGTTGCCAACGCCAGAGCCAGCCAGATAACCCACTCGCTGTACGCGACATCACGATAATCCGCCTTGCTGAGGTGCCACCTCCAATTGAAAAGCATATGCAGAGCGGGCGTCAGAGCGATCAGTCCGGTGGCATCACCCAGCCACCAGATTTTCCAGAGACTTGCGAAGGGCGCGCCTCCCAGAATAATGAGGGTATAGAGCGACACGCCGAAAACAGCAGCGATCGGCGACACAACAAAAAACACAACGAGGACAAACCGGGCCAGGTCCCAGGGTTCGCCCCAGTCTGGTGCGGGAGCCCCATCCGGGGACAGGCGTCTCAGCAGTACCGCAGCAAAGGCGCATCCGCCAATACCCACCAGCCCCAACAAGACAGATTCGAAGACAGTGAAAAACGGGGTAACCGCGATAACCACGGCAAACAGGGCGCTCGCTGCAAGATAGGGCCAGTAACGCATCGGCAAGCTAAGCATTGCCGCGAGGAGCACCGCATTGGGTGGCCAGAGGATGGGAATTCCGGAGGGCAGACTGGCGTGGGTAACACCAAGATACGCGCCCAGATAGTAGAGTATACCGACCCCAAGACTGATGAGGGTAAGCTTCAGTGCCGACATTAACCTGAGCTCCGATTTCCTTTTCTCACCCAGGGCGGCAGCAAAGCTCCGTTCTAAGCGCCAACCCACCCACCTAAGACCGGCACCTTGGACAACGTATTACCGGGATCATACCTCATTAATTTCGGGATTATACGCCCCTTTGCCACAACCTGACATCAAGTAAATATAATCCTGCCTGAATGCATCACCCAAACCACCCCGAGCCCAGCAGCAACTGGACCAGGGTGGCATTGGCGATATCGATGAAGAACGCACCAAGCAATGGAATGACCAGATAGGCTTTGGGGCTGGGGCCATAACGGCTGGTCAGTGCGTTGACGTTGGCGATGCCCACGGGTGTCGCCCCCAGTCCCATGCCGATAAAACCACTGCTTATGCAGGCGGCATCATAGTCCCGCCCCAGCAGCGGGAACACAACCCAGATGGTGAAGGTGGTAATGACCATTGCCTGCAACACCATGACCAGGCTGATCAGCCCCACAGCCCCCTGCAGCGCCAGCAACGGCAGGCTGATCAGGCTCATCCCCAGGAACAGCTGCAGGCTCAGATCGCCCATTAATTGGATGGGGCGGTGATCGACTTCCACCCGGAACAGTTCCAGGCCATTGGTCAGGAGAATCCCAAGGAACATGGCGGTGAGGAAGGCGGGCAGCCGGATTTCCAGCCCCGAGAGCCAATCATAGATGACGGAGCCAAGAGCGAAACAAAGCGCAATCAACAAAACGGCCCGAAGAAGGCTGTTGAGTTCAATCAGGTAGGTGATTTCCTTCGTCCTGGCCGCCGCATTGGGGAGCCTGCCATCCTCCCCACCCGGCGCCAGTCGATAGTGACCAACGAGCCAGGCGCCCACCGGTCCACCAATCAGACCGCCGCTGATCAGCCCGACCGTGGCGAAGGTCATCCCCATCGACTGGGCGTTTGCCAGCCCGAAATGCTCCTCGAAAAGCTGCCCCCAGGTGAGTGCCGTGCCATGCCCTCCGGCCAGCGAGACGCTCCCGCCAATCAACCCATAAAGCGGGCTCTCGCCGCTGATCAGCGCGACAAGGGTGCCGGCGAGATTCTGGAAGAGCAACAGCAGCACCGCGAGCCCGAGCATGAGCGCAAGCGCCTTACCGCCCTCAAGCATCTGACGCAGGCGGGCAGAAAGACCAACGGTGCTGAAAAACACAATCAGCAGCAGGTCCCTGAGCACCAGCTCAAAGCGAATATCCCAGCCACTGATGAGTTCGATAACGGCGACCAGGGCACTGGCGGGCAGGCCACCGGTAACCCCCGCCGGGATGTTGAGTCGCCCGAGAACCGACACCCACTGGTTGACGCGAAGCCCCAGCCACAACACCACGATTGCCAGCGACAGGGTCACCGGCGTGTTGATCATGAATATCGGGGCAGCGTCAGACATGGGCTGATTCTGTCACGGCGTCTCAGAGGTTCTTGTGGGTGCCGTCGCACAACGGCTGCGAGCCGGTGTGTTTGCAGCCGCAGAAGTACAGCGTCCCCGCCTGTTCCGGGGTATAGGCCACCGGTGTTATCCCCGTCCCCTTATGGGAACCATCACAGAAGGGTTGGTTGTCGCTGTGCCCGCAGGCACACCACATCACCTTTTTTCCGGCTTCCCCCTCGACTGCGAATGGCGCTTTCTGCGCCATAGTGGGCTCTGACATGATCGGTTCCTTCTTGTTGTTGCTGTTGGTTGATCATTATGGTCGTAACAATACGACAATAACGATGACAAGGGTATGATTACCACTGTGCGGGATTGGTGCGCACCCCGCCCGTCGGCGCCCCTTATTGGGGCACAGCCTGCTGCCTAACATCCCCTACCCGTGCCCCAGCGCACCTCCGGAACCGACCTGCCGAACAAATCTACATGCCTTGCCAAACAGGCCAGTACGCGCACAACACCCACCCTTAAACACAGTTGGCATAACGAATGCTTAAAGGATCCCTGCGTTCAATGCGTCTGCGTCCCTACGGCGCGAATTAACCCAACTCAAAAGGAAGGCAGCCTATGTCTTATCTTCAGCCCAACGAGTTCGTCACCAAACTGGTGGACGCCGGTGAAGCCAAGATCTATATGGGGACCCGCGATACCCTCATCCGTGCCTTCATGGCAGGGGCGACACTGGCACTGGCAGTTATTTTTGCCGTCACCATTGCCGTGCAGACAGGGTCATTTCTCATCGGCGCACTGCTGTTTCCCGTCGGCTTCTGCATGCTCTATCTCATGGGCTACGATCTGCTGACCGGGGTGTTCACCCTTGTACCAATGGCATTGGTGGACAAGCGCCCGGGCGTAACGCTGCCCAGAATGCTCAAGTGCTGGGGCCTGGTAGGCCTGGGGAACCTTGGCGGTGCCCTGTTCATCGCAGTTTTCGGCTACCTGAATTTTTCCATGGGCGGATCGGAAGAAATCAACGCCGTGGGCCAGAAGATGATGCAGGTTGGCGAGAGCCGTACCGTGGGTTACCAGGAAGCAGGCCTCGCCGGCTGGATTGTCCTGTTCCTGCGCGGCATGTTCTGTAACTGGATGGTCTCCATGGGCGTGGTCGGTGCCACCATTTCCACCCATGTATCAGGCAAGATCATGGCCATGTGGATGCCGATCATCGTGTTCTTCTACCTCGGTTTTGAGCACTCCGTCGTGAACATGTTCCTGTTCCCGATCGGCCTGATGATGGGTGCGGAATTCACCCTGTACCAGTACATCATGTGGAACGAGATCCCGACAGTCCTGGGTAATCTGGCGGGCGGCCTGACCCTGGTCGGAATGGTTCTCTACACCACCCACGTGCGCACCCAGCCGAAGAAAACCTTCGCCTGATCGTACACGACCCGGGTTCCGCAAAAGTGGTGCCCGGCTAACCAGGACTGGTGCCGGGTTAATCCCGCGCACCAGTTTTTTCGTTAAAAGGGCTAATGAGCAGAAAAGGAAGCGGACAGGTCTTTCCAGAACCGTCCGGAGCCATGGATGGCGGAGGCGAGCGTACATGGACGTATTCACAGCGTGTTCTGGAAAGGCCTGTCCGCTTCCTTTTCTGCTCATTAACACCTCCCAGATAACCGGAGGAACCATGGCTACGCATCTACGCGTGACCGTCGGGCAGTATTCGGACGCCGGCGCCAAACCCGCCAACCAGGACGCCCACGGCGCCCGTATACCCGAGGACGCGGAGCTTGATTCCAAGGGCATTGCCATGGCCCTGGCCGACGGCATCAGCAGCAGTGATGTAGCCCATATCGCCAGCGAGACCGCCGTCAAGAGCTTCCTCCAGGATTACTACTGCACCTCCGCGGCCTGGTCCGTGAAGAAATCCGGCCAGCGTGTCATCGACGCCACCAACGCCTGGCTGCACTGGCATACCAATAACAGTTGGGCCCGTTACAACAAGGATCGCGGCTACGTGTGTACCTTTACTGGCCTGGTCATCAAATCAACCACGGGCCACCTTTTCCACATTGGTGATTCCCGAGCCTACCGGGTGCAGGGGCGAACCCTGGAACAGCTGACCCAGGACCATCGCCACTGGGTTTCGGCTGAAAAAAGTTTCCTCGGGCGCGCTCTTGGGGTGGATGAGCGGGTGGAGATTGATTATCAGGCATTCAGTATTGCGGCAGGCGATACCTTTGTGCTGGCGACAGACGGGGTCTACGAAGCTCTGATGCCCGAAACGGTAACGGCCATCATCCGGGATCACACCGATGATCTGGACGCCGCCGCAAGACGCCTCGCCAGTGAGGCCTACAACCAGGGCAGCACGGACAATCTCACGGTCCAGATCCTACGTGTCGACCAGGTCCCAGCGCCCGCCCTTCGCGAGTACCAGCGCCGCGCCACCGAACTGCCCTTCCCGCCCACGCTGGGTGCCCGCAGCCTGATTGACGGCTTCGAGATTGTGCGCGAGTTGCACGTCAGCAGCCGCAGTCACGTCTACCTGGCCATGGACAGTGACACCGGCCGCCCTGTGGCCCTCAAGATCCCGGCCAGCGACCTGCGCGAAGACCCGGTTGCACTGGAGCAGTTCCTGGCCGAGGAATGGATCGCACGGCGCGTGAACAGCCCCTATGTCCTGCGCCCCTGTGAGCGGTCACGCCCCCAGAACTACCTGTACGTGGTGACGGAATACATTGAGGGGCAGACCCTGACCCAGTGGATGCGCGACAACCCCTGTGCCGAATTCGGTCAGGCCAGGTCACTTATTGAACAGATCGGCAAGGGCCTGCGCGCCTTCCACCGACAGGATATGATCCACCAGGACCTGCGCCCGGATAACGTGATGATCGACAGCTCGGGCACCGCCAAACTGATCGACTTCGGCGCGGTCCGCGTTGCCGGGATCAGCGAGGGCGTGGCACCCGAGGGCGAACCCATTCTGGGAACGGAGCAGTACTCCGCCCCCGAATATTTCATGGGCGAAGGGGGTTCCGCCCGCTCCGATGTGTTTTCGCTGGGCGTCATCGCCTACCAGATGCTGACCGGCCGGCTGCCCTATGGGCCGGAAGCGTCGCAGGTCCGTACCCGGGCAGGGCTCAATCGCCTTAGGTATGTTCCCGTAGGCCACTACAACCGGGGTTGCCCCGCCTGGATTGACGGTGCTCTGCGAAAAGCGCTCCACCCCTACCCCGACCATCGCTACGCGGAGGTATCCGAGTTCCTGCATGATCTGCGCCACCCACGCCCGGAATTCATCAACGCGGAACGACCGCCGCTCATCGAGCGCAATCCCGAGACTTTCTGGAAGGGGGTCTCCCTGGTACTTACCGTCATCCTGGTTACCCAGTTGGTCCTGCACTATCAATGAGGTGCACCGGCGAACAATCACATCTCGCCAACTCTTCGTATACCCTGTGGTCAATGCACTAACGCACTACCCCTGGAGAGACCATGCGTTCAGTATTCCTTGTGGACAACGGCTCATTGCGGCCGGCCTCAACCCTCAACCTGAGACGGATCGCCGCCACCCTGAGCGAACACACCGGCATCCCCGTGGAAGCCGCTTCGCTGCTCCACTCCAACAAAGTGCCGGCGGAAGACCTGGAAGGAACGCCCGCCACCACGCTGGGCCCCGCCGCGACAAAGCACGCGCAACAGGGAAGTCGCGAGATCGTGATGCTGCCCTTTTTCTTCGGCCCCAGCCGCGCGCTGACCGGCTACCTGCCTGAACGTATGGGCACACTCCGGGAGAGCTACCCGGACGTAACCGTGCGGGTCGCCTCCCCGCTGGTCGATCTTCAGGGCCCTGTGGACCTCCGCCTGGCGCGGATGCTCAAGGATGGGGTGCTGGAACAGATGACACCGGGCGCCAAGCCTGCCGTAGCCCTGGTGGACCACGGCAGCCCGATTCCCGAGGTAACCGCCGTGCGCAACGTTCTGGCGGGACAGTTGAGCGCGTTACTGGAGGACGAGGCACACAGCGTGGCGGCCGCCTCCATGGAGCGGCGCGAGGGGGACGAGTACCGCTTCAACGAGCCGCTTCTGGAAAACCTTCTGGACCAACGTGGCTTCAACACAGGCGAGGTCATCCTCTCCATGCTGTTCCTCTCGCCGGGACGCCATGCGGGCAAGGACGGCGACGTGGCCGGCATCTGCGCGGAAGCGGAACAACGCAACCCGGGCCTGCAGACCGCAATCAGCCGACTGGCCGGGGAACACCAAGGAATGGTGGATATTCTGGCGGATCGGCTCGAGCAGGCGTTGAACGGGAAACGATTCCTGCTGGACATCCCCGCGCGAGAGTAAGCGGCGCTTATAATATGATAGATTTGGCGCCATGATTAGAAGCCTGATTTACGACACCCTCATCCTCAAGCTCACCGCCCGCTGGTACGCCGCAGTGCTCGAACGCCTGCCGGAGGGTGCCGCGCTTCTGGACGTGGGCATTGGTACAGCCGGTGCCCTGCTGGCGAATACCGATCTGGCAACGCAGAAGCAGCTGCAGATCACCGGCATCGATATTGATGCCGACTACGTCCAGCGCGCACGGCACCAGCTCCAGGCGTCTTCGCTGCGCCAGCGCTCAGAGGTGCGGCACGAATCCGTCTATGATCACCTGGGCGGCCCATACGATGCCGTGTACTTTTCGGCAAGCTTCATGCTGTTGCCCGAGCCCGAACGGGCGCTCAGGCACTGTAGCTCGCTCCTGAAGCCAGGCGGACGGATCTTCTTCACGCAGACCATCCAGAGCGAGCGCTCGCGCTGGATGGAAGCCCTCAAGCCCATGCTGCGCCGGGCCACCAGTATCGATTTCGGGCGGGTGACCTACGAAGAGGACTTCAAGTCCCAGATTCGTGCCGCCGGGCTTATTCTTGATGAGTTCACCATCCTGGAACGGCACGGTAGCCGGGATTCATGTCTTACCATCGCCTCACCAGGGGCCGGTCAATAACAAGTCCGTCAAAGCCCCTGGGCACCCCGCCTCAACCAATTATGCACGAACGCCAGTTTATGCCGTGCATAATCCGAGAGTACAAAGGGGTAGAGATCCGACAGCCCCATGGACCGGTTGACGTGATTGACCCCCACGGTGAGAGAGGCCGCAACCTTGATCAGACGATCCGCATCCGGTTCCGAATACGGGTCCCAGCCCGGGTAGGGGATCTCTGGCGAGGACAGGCCCGTCGCGACGAAACTATCTGTAATATCAGTCAGATGCAGCAGGTGGGCGGCAGTCTCAGCCCAGTCCTCGTGAGGATGCGCGGAGGCATAAGTAGTCAGGTAGTACTTGTCCCATTCCGCTGGCGGCCCGTTCTCGAAGTAGTATTGAAGCGACGCCCGATAATCAATGCGCTCATCACCAAACATGCCTCGGAAGGCCTCAAGGAAGTCCTCCCGAAGGCTGAGCCGCCACCACAGCATATGGGCGATCTCGTGGCGCATGTGGCCGATCATGGTCCGATAGGGCTCTTGCAGGGCCTCACGGCGGGTCGTACGCAACACCGGATCCGCCTCGGCCACACTGATGGTCACAATCCCCTCGACATGGCCCATGGGCACAGGCGTCGGGCCTTCAGCGAGCATGTGGAAAACGGGAGGCGCGCCCGGATCTTCCGGCCGGAACCAGTGCCAACGGCCCAGATTATCGAGCGCCCAACGTTTGGCCGCCTCAGTCTGAGCCCAGTTGGGCATCGCGTTGGGGACTGAGGGATCCGGGGCCAGCGCCGTCATGGCACAGGACCGGCAGAACGCACCCTCCTCGGGGGCAATCCAGTTACAGCCAATCACATTCCGATTGGCGCAGAATGGCGGCATGGGCAGGAAGGCCCGGGCCTGGGGATCGTAGGCTACAGGCGTCCCGTCGGCGGTGGCGAGGTTATCGAACCAGAGTGATCCGGAACCGACTGGGTTGGCAAAAACACGCATGACGAATTACTCGCGTAGATATGGATCACCAGTATAGAGACGCCCCCACCTCCTCAGCTACCCCTCCAGCTCCTTCACAAATCGAATAACTGTCCCTGATATTTGGCGCGTTCAGCCTGGAGGTCTGCCCCTCCACCGCACGGCTTGCTCATAGGGCATGAACAGCAACGATAGCTGCCAGGGAAATAAAGCAAACCAGCTGCGCAAAGAAGAAAATGAACCTGAAAAACGCAACTGCGTTTGTTTGTATGAAAGCAACATGAGTTATTGTTTGAGCGATGCGGGCGACAAGAACGATACCAGCCAATAAATTAACTGCCTCGCTGGAAATACCGCTAACGTAGAGTGCAAAAACGACAGCACCGAAAATCGGAAGATTTTCCACACAATTTGCATGCGCCCGCATTGCTCGGAGGTACCACCCTTCTGCATCGCCGGAATCTCCGCGAAACTCCTTGATCTGAGCTCTGCCCGTTAGAATGCGGCTCCAGCGATAGATGCCGATAGTGAAGAGCAGGACGCCCATCGTCCAAACAGCGAATGCCAACAGCATCCAGACAGGAAATGTCATTCAACGACCTCCTTACTACGATTTGATATATACCCCCCCGCCACTCGCCTGCTCCATGGTACCGCGATCGTACTACGATTTTCACAGCGCGGTGGCGTTCGGCGCAAAGCGCGCTATGGTAGGAACAGCACACCATGGCTAAGGTCGCTTACCATGCACCTACCTTTCTGGCTGACCACCGCCCTGCTTTTACCCGTGATGCTGTACCAGGGCAAACGAGTACGCCGCACCACACCCCGGCTGCCGGAAGCGACAGGGCCGCCAGAAGGCCAGCACGGTGACGGCCCGCCCGCGCACCGTCTTCTGGTGGTGGGCGAGTCCACCGCAGCCGGCGTTGGTGTTGCCACCCACGACCAGGGTCTGGCCAGCCAGTTGGCCAGGCACCTTCACCAACGCACCGGACATACCATCGCCTGGCACACCTGGGGCATCAATGGCATTACCATGGGGGAGCTGCTGCGCAGACTGACCACCGCCGAGTTGCCCGAAGCCGATACCATGCTACTGAGCATGGGCGTGAACGACACCACCGCCCTGACGCCCCGCCACCGCTTTCGCCAACAGCTCCTCGGTTTGCACCAGCGGCTGATGCCGGAAAGCCACGGCCCGATGTACCTGATCTGCGTGCCACCCATGCACCGATTCACCGCCCTGCCAGCGCCGCTGCGATGGCTCATGGGCTGGCGCGCCCGACAACTGGACCGAGTGTACGCCCAGCTTGCCAGGGAAAACGCCGCGGACTTCCAGCACCTAACCTATCCGGCCGTAGCCGACCCGGATATGCTGGCCCGGGACGGTTACCATCCTGGAGTAAAAGGGTATGCGTATATCGGGGAGGTTTTGGGTGAGGCCTTGGTAGACCGCTTGAAGGCGAGCTGAGAGGCAAAGCTGCGGGCTTGCGTTCCCATATGCTGGTCTCGTTGGGGGCATAGGGTTCCTCGGCTGGAACCACGAAGGGGAGAACTAGTCCCTGGATACAGGCTGCGCGGATTTCCCTCCCGCGCGGCCATGGCGCCTTTGCATCACCCGAAGCCAGAACCCAAGTCCCACAGCGACGACAGCCCCTGCGATCAACCCGCTCAAATCGGCGGCGAACTCGGCCACGGCCGTGAGGCTGTCGGCGAACGTGTACCCCAGGCCGACATACATCCCCACCCATACCATCTCTCCGGCCGCACCCCATGCGCTGAACCGGGCCCAGCGCATGCGCCCCGCGCCACTCGCGAAGTTGACGTAGGGCCCAAACGGACTGACGAGCCACCGGCTTAGAAAGACCCCTACTCCGCCCCACTCGTCAATAGACACCCGCGCCCTGCTCAACAGTCGGGCCCGACTCCTCCGGGCCTCCGCCCATCGCTCCAGGGCCCCCGCAAAGGACCGCCCGATCAGGAACCCGGCCTGGTCGCCGCTCAGGGCGCCGCCATAGGCTGACAGGCTTGCAGTGATCAACCCCATGTCCCCTGAGGCGGCAAAGGCACCGCCGGTGAGCATCATCAGCGAGGCTGGCACCGGCACAGCCAGACAGCTCAGAAACGTGATGACGAACAAGGCCAGGCTGCCGTAGTTGGCAACGAGGATGAAGACCGTATCCGTCATTGACGGCCACCCTGATGGGAACGCGCAGCGTTATCGATGCGCCGCTGTATCTCCTCGAGGGTCAGGTCGGAGCTCTCAGCGATTTCCGTCAGCGTACGAGGCTTGCCATCAACGGTTTTCAGCTCCAGAACCTCACGGACTACCTCGGGTGGCAGATCGTAGGAGTGGGCAACATAGCGCGGAGTCATCCAGCCTTCCACCGGCTGGTCATAGTGGGCGGGATCGGCCCAATACAGGGTCGCCATCAGGAGACGCGCGGCGAAGAACACCGTCACCGCAAGTGCCACGATAAAGGCCAGAAAGAGGAAGCGGTGTTTGCGCCAGAGGTTACGGGCCGCGGTCAGCAATTTAATGGGTTCCGTTGAATCGGCGGACATGCAACCGTGCCAAAGGAACAGAACACACAGCAGTCACCCTTCTTGGGTTTTAACAATGCGTGGCACGACTCACACTCATAAAAATACTGGCAGGCGTCAGTCGGCATTGTTTCCGCTTTTTGATGGCCGCATTCTGGACATGTGATGGTGGACTCCAGAATCACTTCTGCCATATCTGCCCCCCTGTCATCCAATGAAACGACCAACCTGAGAGTACCTTAAGAATGTCACCCCGCCAACAGCGACCGGAGCCCCACCAATGCTAATCTACACCCTCTGCGCGCTGGCCTTTGTTAGCGTCCTCATTTTTTACCTGTTTTTCTATTCCAGCTGGCGGCGGAACCGGGAACTCCAACAACCCTTCCCGGAGCACTGGCGAGAAATACTCAAAACCCAGGTGCCTTTATACCGCAAATTACCCGCTCATCTCAGGCACCAGCTTGAGCAACACGTACAGCTGTTTCTGGCCGAAAAACCCTTCTACGGCTGCGACGGCTTTGAAGTGGACGACACTGTACGCCTCACCATTGCCGGGCACGCCTGCCTGTTAATCGTTGCCCGCAACTTCTCCGATTTCGATGAGATAAACAGCATCCTGGTTTATCCGGACAAGTATTATGCCAGGGGTGTTGAAAGTGATGGGGTGGTGGTCAGCGTAAGCAACCAGGTCCGAGCCGGCGAAGCGTCAAACCACGGCCAGGTCGTGCTGGCATGGACCGATTGCGAGGAAGGCGCCGTCCATCCACACGGGCACCACAACGTGATCCTTCACGAATTTGCCCACCAGCTGGATTACCTGGACGGTACCGCCGACGGCGCACCACCACTCAGCGGCGAGCAGGGACGGCATTGGCAGGACACCATGACCCGTGCCTACGAACAGCTGCGCCACTCACTCCGTCATCACCAGAAACCCTGGCTCGACCCTTACGGCGCCACCGAGCCGGCAGAGTTTTTCGCCGTGCTGACGGAAACCTTCTTTCAGCAGCCTGGTCATCTTAGAGCGGAACAGCCAGAGGTCTATGAGGCACTTTGCGGTTTTTTCCGGTTAGATCCTCTCAATCTCCATTCACGCCCAGCCGCTCCGTAATCCCATATCGAGCACGGTTCGATCGTGCAGGCCACTGCTGCGGAAACTGCGCTACCAGCTCCTTTAATGCTGCCATGCCACGAGCGGACGCGCCGATAACAATGACCATTGAATTGCTGATTGGATTCATCACCACCTCGGCCGAGCGCACGGCGGACTCCAGCAACGGCACGCCTTCGTAGTCATCTTGGAGAGTGTTCCCCCAAACGGTATCGTATGGACATGCTGAAAATATCCAACACCGTTGAACTTGCTGACTGGGAGGTCGAAATCACCCAGATTCGCGCCCAGGGTGCTGGCGGCCAGAACGTCAACAAAGTCGCATCGGCGGTGCACCTTCGCTTTGACATCCCGAACTCCAGCTTACCGCCCTTCTACAAGGAACGGTTGATGGGATTATCCGACCAGCGCATCAGTAAAGAGGGAGTAGTGATCATCAAGGCACAGTCCTACCGCACCCTTGAGATGAATAAAGAGGACGCACTGCAACGCCTGAAAGCGCTGATCCTGGAGGCCGTAAAGCAGCAAAAATCCCGTCGCCCCACAAGACCGACACGATCAGCAAAGCGACGCCGCGTTGACAGTAAAACGCGGAAAGGAAAAACCAAAGCTCTGCGGGGCAAAGTAGACCCCTGAAGAAAACGGCTTGGCCCGACTAGCTTGCCAGCCCTCTCCATCAACTCTGAAGGTCTTTTTTGATCTGTTCGAATTCTTCCCGGTTGATTTCGCCTTTCGCATAGCGTTTCTTGAGTATTTCAATGGCCGTTTCCGAGTCTTTTGGGCGGGTGGATTGCGCATCCGAATCATGCCACCGCGGTCGCCTGAAACTACCACCTCCAAAAACAAAATAAAGCAGGGTCACGAGAACCAAGATCATGACAAGCGGCATGACGACGGGGAATATCCACCACCCGCCCCACCAAAAATGTTCTGGTCCCATAGTAATCTCTCTTCTATCCAGGCTAATTGCTTTGGCCTAACGCCCGGCTCACGCGCCGGTTTGGAGCCGCGAAGCGGCGGAAAATCGGTCACTGTGCAGCGATTGTTATGTTTTCTATGAAGCGCTACTATGTGTATAAATACCGACCACTATACACATAGGTGCAGCATGAGAACGAACATTGTCATCGATGACGAGTTAATGGCCGAAGCCCTCAAAGCCTCCGGTTACGAGACCAAAAAAGAGGCCGTTGAGCAAGGCCTGAAACTTCTGGTCCAGCTTCGTAAGCAGCAGGAAATTCGGAAGCTGCGTGGCAAGATCAAGTGGGAAGGCGACCTGGATGAAATGCGGAGTGCCAGATGATACTGGTGGATACCAGCGTCTGGATCGAGTATTTCAAGGGGGTCGAAAACCCGCACACTGATCTGCTTGATACCTCCATAATCCAAGGCTCTGTCGCTATCGGGGACCTCATATTTCTGGAAATCCTTCAAGGAATTCGCAACGACAAGCAATACCTTCAGACCAAACAAAGCCTGCTCGCTCTGAATCAGTACGAAATGTTTGGCAAAGATATGGCTGGAAAGTGCGCCGACAACTATCGGGCGCTCCGCAAAAAAGGAATCACGATCCGAAAAACCGCTGACATCATCATCGCGACGTTCTGCATAGAGAACAACCTCCTGCTGCTCTTTCTGGATCGCGATTTCGTTCCATTTGTTGACCACTTAGGACTCGAACCGGCTCTGCGAGAAACATAACGGAAAGGCGGTCGCCGAGCCGCTGGTTATGTGCAGTTTCAGGCGGCAACGAGCTTCTTGACCTTAAGCTCTTTACGGTGCTGTTCGGCATGCCAGAGTTCATACTGGGACTGCTGGTTGAGCCAACTTTCTGCCGATGTATTGAATGCGATAGAGAGCCGGATAGCCATTTCGGGGCTTATACCAGCATTGCCGTTCAACACCGCACTGAGCGTTTTACGGCTTACGCCCAAAGCCTCCGCTGCAGCCGTCACAGACAAGCCAAGAGGCTCCAGACAAAGCTCTCGTAATACTTCGCCAGGATGGGGAGGGTTGTGCATCAACATTGGCGGTACCTCAGTGGTAATCCTCGTAATTAACTATCTCGGCATCTCCATCTTCAAACCTGAACGCCACTCGCCAGTTACCGCTGACAGTCACTGATCAAATTCCCGTGCGACTACCCGAAAGCTGGTGTAGTCGCAGACCTGGCAAATCCATATCTCTGACGTCTGACGCCGCATTCAATCTACCAAGAATGAGCCGAAGCCTCTTTGCGTGAGCGGCCTAAATCCCTGCGGTGCTGCCAGTCTTAAAGAATTTGGCCAGTCCTTTGTGCTTAAAGCTTCGAATCATACCGAAAGTGTAACCCGTTACGTATCGGGTTACACTTCACATAACGCTCGGCTCACGCACCGGTTTGGAGCCACGAAGCGGCGGAAAATCGGTCGCCGTGCAGCCGATTGTTAAATCCTTAAATGTACGATATCATGAACATGGACAACATCCTGTACAGGAGAAGCCTTATGGATGCCATTAGCTACACAGCCGCTAGAACCAATCTAGCAAAAACCATGGAGCAGGTCTGTGAAGACCATTCTCCTGTGATCATCACCCGCAACAAATCACAGTCCGTGGTGATGATCTCCCTCGAGGACTACGAGGCGCTGCAAGAGACTGCCTACCTCCTGCGCGCACCAAAGAACGCTCGTCGTTTGCTGGAATCCGTTGCCGAACTTGAGCAAGGCGGTGGTCAAGAAAAGGAACTTCTTGAATGAAACTCATCTTCTCCGAGAACGCCTGGGAAGACTATCTGTACTGGCAGAAAACTGACAGAAAGATCCTTAATCGAATCAACAAGCTGATTAAAGACACCAAGCGAGAACCGTTTGAAGGTTTGGGTAAGCCCGAGCCTCTCAAACACAGCCTCGCCGGTTACTGGGCGCGGCGAATCAACGATGAGCACCGAATGGTTTACAAGGTCACGGATGTCGCTTTGCTTATCGCCCAGCTTCGGTATCACTACTGATTTAACGCAGAACTAAGCCGCCGGGCGAAGCACAGCGTAGCACGGTCGGCTTGAGTGGCGTGTTATAGCGCGGCACGCAGATTCTCCGCGTTTGAGTTGACCGCATCGACGAGCCCTTGGACCTCGTACCGTCTACCATGTGAATCCATGACTTGGGCACACTTCTGGCACGGAACCGCCGATCC